>JABAOC010001669.1_pt1 | contig 30547 bp, 27 predicted proteins | sample 7062161 | NCBI WGS metagenome assembly JABAOC01 (sample SAMN14538625, study PRJNA623070) | marine sediment metagenome | biome: marine biome [ENVO:00000428]; feature: marine pelagic biome [ENVO:01000023]; material: deep marine sediment [ENVO:00002113] | place: India: Gulf of Khambhat ... | reverse complement strand
GTCGTCTTGACATATCTGAGTGTACAATTTAGGCTTAATGAAAAGTCACATTATTTGAATATATCTGACCGTCAAAAGGGAAATTTGATAAGTACTAAATGAATAAATTTTTGATTTCAGTGGCTTTTATTTGTTTTTCCGTGATTCAAGGATGCTACTACTCTGCTCAATACGTCAATCGTGGTCTTGAAAAGCTAGAAAGGGGAGACCTGGAAGGTGCCATTGCAGATTATACGAAGGCTATTCAGGCTGATCCGAACAACTCTATCGCTTTTTTCAATCGAGGACTGGCAAAACAGAAAATGGATGACCTGGACGGAGCTGTCGCAGATTATACGAAAGCTGTGGAGATTGACCAGGAATTCGCTAAGGCTTTTCTCAACCGCGGTATCATCCGACATCAAACGGGCGATTATGAGGGAGCTCTCGCAGATTATGATCAGGCTGTCATTCTGAAGCCGGATGATGCGAATGCCTATTATAATCGTGGAATTCTCAAGATGGATGATCTGGATTATGATGGCGCGATTTTAGACTTCAACAGGGCAATACAAATTAATCCAAATTATACTGCCGCTTATAAGATCTGTGGGGATGCCAAGTTGCAGAAGGATGATTTAGATGGTGCAGTTGCAGATTACAGCCGGGCCATTAAAGTTGATCCCGAGTGCGCTCTCGCCTTTTACAACCGTGGAATCGCATTGGAACGGAAGAAAGAGTATTCCAGGGCAATTCAGGACTTTGAAAAAGCTGCCGAGCTCGATTCCCAGCTCAAAGAAAAAGCTGATAAAAGAATCAAAAACTGCAAGTCTCAACTGAAAAAAAAGTAAATCATCCAAACTCATTAGAATAGGAGTTTATAAGGATTAATGAATAGAATATTTTGGAGGATTTAGGATGGAGAAAAATACTGGTTTGAAAAAATGGGTTGCGGTCTTTTTTATCGGTACGGTTATTGTTGCTTCCTTTTCGGCCTGCAAATCCGAGGGAAAGCTGCTGGATATGACCTATCTGTATGATGAGGACACGATTTACTGGCCGACAGCAGAACCCTTCAAACTGGAAAAAGTCTTCTGGGGAATATCGGAGGGAGGCTGGTGGTACGCCTCAAACCGTTACAGTGCTTCTGAACACGGAGGGACGCATGCGGACGCTCCTATACATTTTGCGGAGAACGGACGCACGATCGACCAGATTCCTCTGGAGGAATGGATCGGGCCTGCGGTCAAGATAGACGTGACCGAAAAATGCGAAAAAGACCGGGATTATCTCCTCAATGTCGAGGACATCAAGGATTGGGAGACGCAGTACGGCGAAATTCCTGAAGGAGCTTGGATTATCATGTACACTGGGATCGATACTCAATATTACCCCGTTAAGAAAAAAGTCCTCGGGACGGACAAATCGGGCGAGGATGCTCTTCCGGAGCTGAGCTTTCCCGGGTTCTCGGCAGAATCTGTTGAATTTTTAGTCGAAGAAAGGGATATCACAGGAATTGCCATTGACACTCCCAGCATCGATTACGGAAAGTCCAAAGATTTCAAGGCCCACCAGGTTCTCTGCGGAGCGGATAAGCTGGCTTTAGAGAATATCGCCAACCTGGATAAGCTCCCTCCTTCCGGAGCTGTGCTGTATGTTATCCCGATGATGATAAAGGACGGCACGGGCGCTCCGGCCCGGGTGTTTGCTGTTCTGGAATAGAGCTTCGCATTGACTTTCAGTCCCTGATTTTGACAGTTCATTTCCCCTGTGCCATAATTTTTTTAGAGAGATATTTGAGACGCAAATGGGATTGAAGAGTAGAGATCAGCGCCCGCTTTCGAGGTCCCTGCGGAAATCACTGATTTTGGCCTCTTTTTTCACTATCCTTGCCGGATTTGGGATTTCTTATCCTGATAGTATTGCTGAAAACGATTATCCAAAAACGCTCAGCAGAATCCTGGAAGAGACTGGGGATTATTGCGAAAGAGTCAAAAATATGGCTTTGTTTTATGTCTGCAAAGAGAAAGTTGATGCCCTGAAATATTATTATTCAAGGAAAAAATTGGAGAAGTTTAGCCTCTCCTCGAAAAAATTGAAAACCAAAAATTTGAGACAAAAGTCTTACACGTACGATTATCAACTGGTCAAGAAAGAGAAAGAGTTGAGGGAAAAAAGGATCCTGCTGGAAGAGGACGGAAAAAAGAAACATGTAGAGGACGTGGAGTTGAGGCCGGTGAAATACATCGGAAAGTATTTAGTTTACGGTCCGGTCGGATTCCTGAGCCATTACTGGCAGAAGCGTTTCGACTACAAAATCGTCGGAGAAGATATCATAGATGGAAAGGAAGCGATAATCATCGCGTCTTCCCCAAAGCAAGAAATGGAAGAAAATGAGAACTATGGCCGTGTTTGGGTGGATAGAAAGAGCTTTAGCATCCTGAAAATTGAGTATGATCCAAGGTCTATAAAGGATTACGAAGATGAATTGATCCTTTCTCCGATTGGAGATTTAAAAAAGAAAGTCGTGTGGACCGTCCACTACGGAGTCGAGAAGAAAGGAGTGAGATTTCCGAGCAAACAGCTCGTTCGAGAGTATTATGTGAATAACGAAGGAGAGGCAGTCCTGATGGAAGAAGTGACGTTCGATTATGTGGATTACAAGTTCTTTGTTGTGGAAGTGGAAATCAAGTATTAGTCTTTCTGCATTTTCCTCTCTTGGGAAAAATACCCGGGATGACGAATCGGTTTGCCTGATTGTTTCTTTATCTCCGAAATTGGGTGCCCCACTCTGATTTGTTTTTTGACATCATTCCCCTCCTGTGCTATAAGCTTTTTTTAGTGAAAAAAAGAGAACTGATTCAGAAAGTCGATAAGACTGAGATCAACTTTCTCCATTTTTACTTCTTTGAATGAGAATAGAATTTTTGTCAGGAAAATGTTAATCCCGCATAAACTGCCGTTCAATCGCAAGAGGATACAGGTCCGATCAAAGAGTTTGTCCTTCATTCTCAAAGCCTTATTTATGGCTGTCGCTATCTCTTTTGGACTGGGATTGGCCTGCTCGTCATCTCCGGAAGAGATTGCCATTGTTCATTCGAACGACACTCACGGCACCCTCAAGCCCTATAAGATCGATAGGCAAGACAAAGAGAGGTTCGTTGGGGGGATGGAGGCGGTCAGTCATTATCTGAATCAGATCAGAGCCAAGGAGAAGAATGTCCTGGTGATCGATAAGGGTGATATCATGACCGGCACCCTGGCCGCAGAAGTCGAGTATAAAGGCGTGATCGGCGGGGCTATGATGGAGTTCTTGAACTTGCTGGATTATGATGTCTGGTGCTACGGAAACCATGACTTTGACAAAGGACAGGATAACGCTCTGGGCCTTTCCCGATTGGCAGAGTTTCCTACGCTTATGGCAAACATTGTCTATGAGAAAGACAATACGCTTTTTCCAGTTGATCCCTACCGCATTTTTCATGTCGGGAGTTTGCGCGTGGGCGTTATCGCTGTGATGGAAGAGAATTTTTTAACCGAGGTGCAAAAGGACAAAGTCGAAGGATTGGCCGTGTTGCCGATGGTTTCCACCCTCAATTCCTACATTCCAGAGTTGGATAAGCAGACTGATTTGATCGTGGTGTTATCTCATGGATGGTTCAAAGACGCCGTGCACATCGCCAAGAATGTCAAAGGAATCGACATCGTTTTGGCTGCCTCTGAAGACGGCAGGTTTGAAGTGATCAACGGTGTGCTGGTCCAGTCGACAATAGGACACCAAAAGACACTAGGCTATATGAAAGTCAGTGTTAAGAATGATCGTGTTGTGAATTTCGAGAATGAATTAGTCTGGTTATTGGCAGACATTGATCTGAATCCTTCAGCTCAGGTTTCCTCCTTGGTCCGTAAAGTTGAGGACTCAATCGGGAAGGAATACGCCAAAGTCATCGGGAAGGCTCCAAAGAATCAGACAGCGCTGCTCTATTCGAAAGTGAATTCAGTGCATGAAAGTGCCCTGGGCAACTGGATCACAGATGTCATGAGATGGAAGACAGGCGCTCAAATCGCATTCCACAACAGCGGGGCCATCCGGGCAAATATTTCTGCGGGTCCGATCACAAAGTCCGATGTTTTCAAAGTGTCTCCTTTTCAAAACACTTTGGTTGTATTTAAACTAACGGGTCAGCAGATTAAGGATCTCCTGGAGTTTGACGTGAACAGGGGCTGGGATAAACTCCAAGTGTCCGGTCTTCAGTACAAGTATTTCCCGCGAAAGAGCAGGCCATTTGGGAAGAGGGTTGACTACATCGAGGTCAACGGAGAAATCTTGGAGAAGGATGGGAAAGTCATCCATCCCGATAAGGTGTATACGGTGGTCAGCAACAATTATTTGATCGGACAAGCCGAGGACAAGTATTTCGGTTTCCCTGTGAATAAATCCAAGGACACGGGCTTTCCTCTGGATATTTCCATGATGGAATGGCTGGAAAAGCACAAAATCCTCGATTACAAAGACGAAAAGAGAATCGTGGAGATCAATTCATCCCATTAAAATCCCTGTGGGTTTTTTCCTTTTCACCACGTTCCCCATCTGCTCAATTCAAAAGATTTAAACGAAACTCATTCTCGAGAAGAAGAACAGAAAAATCCCGTCTTACCCTCGAGATCTCTTTGAATTTCTTTCTTCTACTTTCGTGAATTTCCCTCGAAGGCAGATATATCCAGAAAGCCATGGCCCGAAAGATTGAAGAGTATCACTTTTTCCGTTTTTTCTTCTTTAGCTTTCAGTGCTTCGTCGATGACCGCAGCGATTGCATGAGAGGATTCAGGAGCCGGGAGAATGCCTTCTGTCCTCAAAAAGAGCTTTGCCGCATCAAAGATGTAATCTTGAGTGTAAGCTCTAGGTTCCACAACTCCAGTGTTCACAAGGTGGCTGACGAGGGGAGCCATCCCATGGTACCTGAGCCCCCCCGCGTGGATCGGAGGAGGGACAAAATCCATTCCGAGGGTATACATGTACAAAAGAGGAGTCATCCCGACACTGTCTCCATGGTCATACCTGAGCTCGCCAGTCGTGAGAGTAGGACAGGCTTCGGGTTCCACGGCCACAAAGCGTAGGTTCTGGTCTTCAGTGAGATTCTTTTTCACAAACGGAAAGGCCAGTCCGGCAAAATTGGAACCTCCACCGACACACCCGATGACGACATCCGCTTCGACTCCCAGTTCCTGCATTTGTTTTTCCGCTTCGAGCCCGATAACCGTTTGATGCATCAACACGCTGTCCAGAACCGATCCCAATGAGTATTTGGAACTCCCGTTTTGAACCGCTGTCTCTACAGCTTCTGAAATCGCAATCCCCAGGCTCCCCGGATGATCCGGATCTTGCGCAAAGAATTTTTTTCCGGCTTCGGTCAGTTCACTCGGGCTCTCTTCCACTGAAGCTCCCAAGAGCTCCATCATTGTTTTTCGTCCTGGTTTTTGCCTGTAGCTGATCCTGACCATAAAGACTTTAACATCGACTCCGAAGGTCATACCCGCATGGGCAAGTGCCGACCCCCACTGGCCAGCTCCTGTTTCTGTGACCAGAGTTTGGATTCCTTCCTTGGCTGCCAGATAGGCCTGAACGAGAGCGGTATTGCTTTTGTGGCTTCCCGTTGGCCCCACTCCCTCATATTTGTAAAAAATATGGGCGGGAGTCTGGAGGTTTTCCTTCAATGCTGAGGCGTAAACGAGCGGAGTCGGTCTGTACACAGAAAAAGCATTCAGGATTTCTTCAGGAACTGGGATATACCTTTCTAAGCTTCCCTCCTGTTCGATCAAACCATTGGGAAAAATAGGAACGAGTTCTTCTGGTCTGAGAGGATCTTGGGTTTGCGGATTCAGAGGAGGCTTGGGAAGCTCCTTTAAGTCAGCCTTGATGTTGTAGAAATGTGAAGGTAATGAATCTGAGTTTCGAGATGCAAATCTTTTCATAGTGTTATCTCCTCAATGAAATTTTTGATATTTTCTAAAGGATATAGAATAGAGGTATAGACAGATTATAGGGCGGTGAGGGCCGCCCACCAGAGAAGGTGGGACCAGGAAACGCTGTGGCTTAAAATTCTCTTTTCTGTCTCAAACATTGGAGGGATTATAGTCAGGTAAGGTCTCGTTGTCAATAAAAATTTTATGATTATTTGGGATGGTTACTCCACACGATCGAGACCCAATATTTGAGTTATTTTGCCTCCTTCTCATTCACCAATTATTTTTTGGCTTCTGCATAAATAAATTTTCAAGCCTGGAACATAATTCTCAAAAACAGGTATAATTATCTATACTTCTCTCCAATTCTTCTGATGAATAAATACTTGAATAATACCGAAAAGGAGGGGGTATAAAGAGATGGAACATGTGCTAATTTTTTCTCTGGAGGACAAAGTGAGCCAAAAAATCATTTGGATTCTCGTCATACTGTTTTTGTTATTTAATTTTCTTCTCGCTCAGGAGCCAGAAGAGGTTCCTCAACCGGACAGCAAGAAAAAATTATTCCTCTATTTTATGGGGGAGGAAGCCGGCTACGAAGAATACGAATGGATCGAACAGGCGGATAAATACATCCTGCGGGCTCATGGAGAGATTACTAAACCGGTCTCTGTCATCACTGAGCTGATGATGATTGAAGTGGACAAGGAATTCAGGCCGTTGCGGTTTGTTTATAAAGGAAAAGTGAGAGGTGTAATCCAGGAAATAGAAAGCACAGTGAGCGAAGGAGAAGTGAAGAACACGGGTCGGGCCGGTGAACAAACGCTGGAAACGAAAGTCAAGATATCTCCTGATGCTCTGATTTTGCCCAACAGCTTTTTCTCTCCCTACATGATCTTGGCGAAAAAAGCACAGGGTTTCAGAGAAAAAATGACTTTTCCGGCTTATGTGGTGCCGATGAGGGAATTCAGCGTGAACGTGGAACCTGACAGCAGGAATGCGAATCTTTTTCACATCAATTTTGTCGGAGTCAAAATGGAGTTGCTCACAGATGAAGCCGGGCATGTCCGTTCGCTTTCGGTGCCCGCACAGATGATGGAAGCGCGTTCGGAAAAGATTGAAACGGAAGAACCCGCTGAAAAGAAAATGGGGATACAGCACCAATGGTTCACTCAAGGGAGGAAGACAGGAAAAGGTTTTTACAATATCGTCCAGGAAGGGGAGGACATCCTGATTGAAGGGGATACTCAAGTGGCGGCTGGTCCAGTGAGCCTCCAATTCCAGTTTGAAGAGAAGTTGTCAAAGGACTGGAATTTAAAGGAGGCTGTTTTGAAAGGGAAAGTGAACGACGAGGATGTGGAGCTGAGAGCGAAAGTTACGGGCAGTAAGGTCGAAGTGCATTGCCAGGAAGGAGATAAGATATCAAAGAAACAGTTTCCTTTTCGCCCCGACATTGTTTTCAGCACCGATAATCCGCTCGTCGACAATCTTCTGTTGATCAAAAAAAACCTTCATCTGAAAGGAAGAAAATTTTACGCTCTCACTAAATCCTGGGGGAGTTATTATTTTGATGAACCTTTTCTGGTTCCAGTGAATATTGAAAGTTATGGAGAAACAGTTTTGGAATGGGAAGGAAATGAATTGAGAACAGATAGATACTTCGTGGATTTCGCCGGCACCAGCGGCGGGTATATCTGGGCAGATGAAGAAAAAATATTAAAAATTTCCTTTCCTTTTGAAGCCAGAGACGTCTATCACCAGGATTTTCTCAATCTGAAAACAAAGAAAATCGTATCACCAGTCATCACATCAGAGAAATACGCTTCTGAAGATGTGACATATTCCTCAGGGGACATAAAGATGGCGGGGACATTGACGATTCCTTCTGACGGAAAAGACAAACATCCGGCCGCAGTGCTGATTTCAGGTTCAGGCCCGCAGGACAGGAATGAGGATACAGTCGGACCCGGGGGGCTCAAAATGGGTATTTTCAAGCAGATTGCTCATGTTTTGAGCGAAAACGGGATAGCCGTTCTTCGGTATGATGACCGAGGAACCGGAAAAAGCCAGGGGAGTTTCATTGACGCCGCACAGGAAGACCTTGTCCAGGATGCCAGGGCTGCAGTCGCTTTTTTACGGACTCGTGAGGACATTCTCCATGAGAGAATTGCACTCGTCGGTCATTCTGAAGGTGGCATAATTGCTCCCCGGATAGCAGCCGAGGATTCGAAAATTTTCGCTATAGTTCTCCTGGCTGGAACAGCGAAGACCGGAGACCAGGTCCTCAAGGAGCAGTTTAATTTTGTCATGGACTCGATGGAGCTTCCCAAAGAGAGAAGGGAAAACGCCCTGGCCCGTTATGAGGATATGCTCAAGATCATCAGGGATGAACCTGTGGACGAAGAGGCTATGGAAAAACTCAAGCCATTGATCGAGCCCCAACTCAAGTGGTTGCGGTCATTTGTGGATTATGATCCTCTTTCTGTTATCAGTGATATCGAAGCCAAGGTATTGATCATCAACGGCGGCAAGGACAAGCAGGTTTTTCCGGAACACGCCATAATGCTCCACAAAAAACTGAAAAAACTGAAAAAGCCAGTCACACTGAAGATATTCCCTGGTTTGAACCATCTTCTCATCTCTGCTGAGACAGGCGCGTATGCCGAGTACGCCAAACAATCGATGGAAGGCCGAAGGGTCAGCCAGGAGTTTCTGGATTATCTTTCAGGCTGGCTGTACGGTGTTTTATTTTCGGAAACATAGAGAGCATCCATAACTCATAGCAAAAAGCTCTCTTCTATTTTGTGAGTGTAAACGAATGATTGAAATACACGGAAATGGCATCGCTCTCTTCAGATTTTTAACGCCATTCCCTCACCGTTCCCTTCGGCGCCTGCGTAACTCCGCATTCAAGCCCTGTCACTTCCAAAGGGATATACATACTTCATCGTTTTTCATCAGATTGATCTTTACGTGCTCAGACATACTCGGCGTCCGACTTTGTCGGATTCCCTCAAAGAACGTTTTGGGAAGGCTAAATCTTCAAGGTCGCTTCTTCCATTCCCGTGTATTTTACCCGCCCTATCTAGAGGAGAATATAGTAAAATAAGAGAGGTGCGTATCGAAAGCATGCTGTTGTGTAACAAAATCAGCTATATCTAGTATGTATTAGATAAGAAAGGCTGGCTGTGAGTAGATTTGATGTTGAATCAAAAAATCATACCGATTGAAGGTACTCGTCAGATAGACAGAGGAGAATTCCGATGAGAAAAATATTTTCAGGAACTCTAGTAGTTCTGTTGATTTTCTTCCTATCACTTCAGATTCATGCGGATAAGATAAAAATAAAGACCGTTGATGGAGTTGAAGTTGTCGAGAATCCGAAAGAACCGGCTCCGCCAGAAGGAACTCTGAACAAGATTATCCTCATACAAGAATTCTCCCTAGGGGAAGGTGAGTCTGATGAAGATATGTTTGCGGAGTTGACATCCGTGGATGTGGACAGTGATGGAAACATATATATACTGGACCGCAAGGAGAAGAAAGTTAAAATTTTCGACAGTGCGGGAAATTTTGTGAAGAAATTCGGAAAAGATGGCCAGGGTCCTGGAGAGATGAACGTTCCGATCACGATTCAGGTGACTCCTGATGGGGAACTCGTCGTGAGCGATGTTCTCAACCAGAGATTGATGTATTTTACTCTTGAGGGAGAATTCCTAAGAGAAATGTCGACAGCCGCCAAAGCGCAGGGTCTCACTCTTCCTCTATTCGATTCTCAGGGAGATATGATCGGCCAGCAAATAGTCCTCTCGGAGGATAAAATCATGCGGGAAGTCCGGAAATATGACAGCGAGCTGAATACGCTCTTCACTGTCACTTCGATCGATAACACAAACCTTATCCAGGGAAAGATCAATCCTTTCCAGGTTGTCATTTTTTATCAGCTGGGCAAAGACAATACCATTTATTACAGCAATCCTGAGACCTACGAGATTAAAGTATTGAATTCGGAAGGAAAGCTCGTGAGAAGAATCATAAAAGACTACGAGCCCGTCAAAGTGACTGAAGAGGATAAAGAAGATTTTTTTGAGAGAATCCCGGAAGTGGCCGGTCCGGTCAAAGACAGGATTGAATTTCCGAAGGTTTTTCCCCCTTATGTGAATTTCACTCTTGATGAGGAGTGGAGATTGTTTGTGAGGACATACGAAAAAGGAAAAGAAGTCAAAGAGTTTTTCTTCGATGTGTTCGATGCTGAAGGAAGATACATCTCCAGGTTCCCTTTCAACGGAGATATCAGAGTCTGGAAAGGACATAAGCTGTATGCGATTGAGGAGGATGACGACGGATATCAGATGCTCAGAATATACAGTGTCCGATGGGAATAAGATGTGTGTCCATTCGGGAAAAAGCTTAAGATAAGGAGAAGCAAAGTTTTGACTTGACTCTCTTTATTTCATATCTTTAATCCATGATCTTCCTGTTGTCCGGACCTGTGCATTCCGGGAAAACCACTCTTCTGAAAAAAGCGGTCGGAGAATTAAAAGATCAAGGAGTTAAAGTGGACGGGTTCCTGAGCAAAGCGGTTTTTACAGAAAAAGACAGAACCGGATATGATTTATTGGATATCCAGGAAGAGAGATCTACCCCTCTTCTTCGGGTCGACGGAGAAGAAAAATGGCAGAAAGTCGGGCCCTATTTTTTCGTCCCATCAGGGATCGAAAAGGCAGAAGAGATTATCCTGCGCAGCGGAGGAGCAGAAATCTGTATTGTGGATGAAGTCGGGCCCCTAGAACTGGAAGGGAGAGGCTTTTGGCCGTCTCTGGAACGCGTTCTTCTCCCACCTTTGACACGCTTCCTGATTTCTGTGAGAAAAAGCCTCCTTGAAAAATTTCTCGATATACTGGAAAAAACAGATACCAGAGTGTTCGACATAAAGGAAGGAGATATTTATTCTCGCTTAATACAGGAGATTAAGAGTTCAGTCTGATTTCTTCCATGAGGTCTTTTTCCGCTTGTTTGACTTTCACCAATCTCTTTTTCCCTTGAGAAAACCATCGATTCCGTTTCGTTTTATCCTTCTCATATTTTTGATGTGGGCATCTCCGTGGACATTCTTAAGCCAGTTCAATTTCTCGCATGCTTCGAATTCTTCGCATTCCCAGCAACCCTCAAAATTATTCTCTCGACAGCATTTTCTGATTTCACATGAGGGAGCCCGGACTCTTTCTCGGCAGATTTTTTTGCAGCGCATCTTCGCCATCAGGCCCAGCACTTCGTAACACTTATCAAAATGTTTATAGCCCTCCTCGATTTGAGAAAGGTATTTCGAAGCACGGTCAAGCCTTGACTCTCTCAGTTTTTTCCTCAAATCTCTGGCTAAATCAGCGATATCTCTTTTATATCCAGGGCAGTCTGCGCAGCAAAGTCCGCAATAACCGACTAATTCTTTGCTTATCTCCATAGTGCTATTCCTTGTTTCGTTAATTATACATATTTCCCAGATAGAGAGAAATTTTTTTCTCTTTTTTTTAAAGGGATTCCAAACAGAATAGAGTCTCAATCTTGATGGATTGGTCATGCTGCTGAATGTTGAACAGGGACCGTTCTTGAAAAAATGAGGTAAAAAATCTAAGATGCAGTTGAAGTGAAAAACATCTATACGTCCGTTTTCGAGATGCTCCAGGGAAAAAAACCTCTGGGTTTGGCCACCATAATTGAAACTAAGGGCTCAACCCCGCAGGTGACCGGAGCGTCAGCCTTGTTTTCACCTAAAGGCTTACTCGAGGGGACTCTGGGAGGAGGACTTTTGGAAGCCGATGCCCAGAAAGAGGCCCAGCGCGCCCTTAAAAACAGGACGTCAGTCCTCTCTGAGTTCATACTCAGAGATGATATTTCTGAAGCGGAAGGCGCCATCTGCGGAGGAGAAGTCAGAATTCTCATCGATGCCGCACCGGAAGAATACAGGGAAACGTTCCGGGCACTGAGTCAATCCCTCGATCAGCGGAAACCCGGGATACTGACCACGTTCATCAATGAGCTTCCGGAGAACAAAGTGTCTCTTTTGAGATTCTGGATAGAGAAAAAAGAGAAGTATGAGGTGGAGCTGAGAAAGCCTTTATCATCCTTTCAAGTTGAGATCAAGCGTGTGTTCTCAGAATGCCAGCCCAGGCTTTTGAAAATCAGAGAAAAAGTTTTTCCGGAGAAAGGCATAAATCGCTTTCTGTTTTTAGAGCCCGTGTTTCCCCTGCCTCAACTGGTGATTGCGGGAGCGGGGCACATTGGAAAGGCTCTCTCCCGTTTAGGAAGCCTCCTGGGTTTTGAAGTGACAGTGATTGATGACAGGCCGGAATATGCGAACATGGAAAATCTGCCCGATGCGGATAGAGTCGTCGCCCAAGACATCGGAAAAGCTGTGCGGGATTTCCCGGCATCCGCAGATACCTATGTGGTGATCGTCACTCGAGGCCACCGCCACGATACCGATGCTCTCCGGCAGTGCATCACTTCGAATGCGGCCTATATCGGGATGATCGGGAGTGTTCGGAAGATCGAGCTCATGCGGAAGAAGTTCCTGGAAGAAGGGTGGGCCTCTTTGCGCCAGTTCAACCGCGTTCACGCTCCGATCGGGATCAATATCAATTCCAAAACAGTCGAGGAGATCGCTGTGAGCATCGCGGCTCAACTCGTTCAGGTTCGTAGTCAAGCTCAACACAGAAGAGGAGGAGGGAAATGATTCGGGCCATAATTCTCGCCGCGGGGGAATCCAGAAGGATGGGGACGCCCAAACTTCTTCTGCCGTACGGAGAAAAAACAATAATCGAAACAGTCGTCAAATGCGTTGTCTCATCCCAGGTGGACGAGACTTTAGTGGTTCTCGGTTCCGAGCGAGAGACGATCGAGGAGAAGATTAAAAGATTCCCTGTGAAAATTGTTTTCAATCCTGATTTTCAACGCGGTATGCTTTCCTCTGTCCAGCGCGGATTTAAATCAGTTCCTGAGGATACGCGGGCGGTGTTGGTCGTTCTCGGCGACCAGCCTGCGATATCGAATCGTATCATTGATTGGCTCATCGCAGCGTATCAAAAGACAGAGAAAGGATTAGTTTTGCCTGTCTACGAGAAAGAACGCGGCCACCCGGTGATTATTGATATGAAGTATAAACAGGAGATCTTGGATTTGAATCCGGATGTCGGCCTCCGCGGCACTGTGTACAGCCATCCCGATGATGTACTCGAGGTCAGAGTAAACACGCCGAACATCCTCCAGGATATCGATGATGCAGCGGATTACAAAAGAGAATTAAAAAAGAAAGAATAGAAAAGGGGGCAGGTCTCGATTTTTTAAATTCACCCGGAAAAAAGAATTTGCCTTCACGCTTCAAAAAAAATGGAAAATGGGGATCTGACCCCTTTATTACGTCAGTACCACCAGCCTCCATTCCCGAAACGTGGATTGACCACGTTGCTGAAGACAGACCCGAAGCGGTAGCTCAATCCGATTTCAAAAGAATACCGATAGCCTGAAGCGAGCTCCCTTCGTCGCAGCAATATTTCTTCCAGCGTCGCTTCACCGAGGGGCAGGTTGAGTTGGTCGTGAATGGCCGAATATCTTGCTTCAAGATCAAAGTAAAGTCCTTTATAAATCTGGAGAGACAGCTCTCCCGAAACAACAAGCCTGCTTTTGTTGAAATCATGGAAATAATGGGAGCCCTCCAGTTGCAATTCTGCAGTCCCCCAACGCTCGTTCAACTCCAGCGTAAGCGAAAGAGATTGATCCCATAGGCCTTCCGACATCTTACCGAATATTGTCTCTTGCTTATACCGGAAATGTCCATATCCGATTCTGTAAAGAACCCGAAGCTGTCTTCGGGTGGATTGGGAATAGGGAAAAAAGTTGTATTCGATGGCGGGGTAGAGAGCGTAAGAAAAATCTATATTCCTGTAAGTGGAAGACGAAAGAGATACCCAGCCTCCGATCGACCAGTGCTCGCTGAGACTTTTAACAAACAACCCGTCAAAATCTTTGCTTTCTGAAATGCTGGTGATTGTCTCCCCATCGACGTCAAAATCATCTTTTTCATAATCAATATCCAGTCCCATCCTTAATTTTGATGCCAGAGTGACCCGGTTGGCAGAAAGATTAACTGAATATTCTTGCGATTGTCTCTGCTCTTCTCCTCTCAAATCGCTGTTCAAACTGACATTGAAAACCCAGAAATTCCACTTATCTTCGACTGCCGTGGGTTTGACTTCCTCATTGATCGACAGGGACACGCCCTCTGACATTGGTGTCCTGGCTACATAAGGAGCCAGCCCCAGCTTGAGAGTCTGGACGTACCCTCTCCGGACTTCATCATCTGTTTCTGTCGGACTTGAAAAATACTTCAGTGTGTTCTGCAAGTCCGCGTACTCTTTCTGTCCGATGAAGGCGATGGTGTATTCTCTGCCGCCGCTTCCCGTTCTTTGAAGTGTGATGAGCACATGAACGTCGGCTTGCTGCCTGTCCCAGACATAATTCACAAACGTGATCTCTGTTCGAATATAATCGATATCGCAGCGGTCGCAGTCGATGAACACTTTCGGCGCGCTCTTCTTCAGCTCCTCGATATCGAATGATTCCTCCTGGGAGTATGAAAGCGACGCTGAGATCAGCAATGACAGGATTGAACAGAGAAAGATTAACTTGTTTCGATTCAACAACTTGAATCTCCTTTCATTACTCAAGACGCTTCAGGCCTAAATAAGCTGGAATCCTGTGCGTCTTTGAATTGGACGTTATTCATCATTTTTTGGACGCAGAATTTTTATTTTTCTTCCAGTTATCAGTGTCAAAAGGCTGTCAGTATACTTATCTTCCGGTAAGAAAACCAGCGATATCTCAGTTTTTATCTCGGAGAATGTATAAACCTGAACTGATAAGTTTCAGTCTAGCCAAGGTGGTCTACGGATGATTTTGAACAGACAGTTGGGATAATGTTGCGATGAGGGATTGTTTTATGCGAGATTCATCGCTTTCCGGACACGGTCTGGGGTCATCGGGAGCTGGAACACTCTGGCCCCGCACGCATCGAATACCGCGTTGGCAACTACGCCGCCCATGCAGATGATGGCCGGTTCACCTCCTCCTTGTGGAGGGGAATTCTTCGCATCGATCAGAACAGTATCGCTCTTTGGCAGCCAGGAGAAACGCGGAATCTCATACGTGTCGAAATTGAGGTCGAGGATCTGTCCTCCTTTGAAATGGACTTCTTCTGTCAGGGCATAACCCAGCCCCATCATGATACAGCCTTCCATCTGGATTTTCGCGCCTTCTGGATTGATGGAGAGGCCCATGTCTTGAGCACAGACGACACGTTTCACCTGAACGGTTCCTTTTTTCTTATCGACTTCCACTTCGCCGATATGGGCCACATACGTGCCCGCATCGATCCCACAGGAGATTCCGAATCCACGGCCGCTGGGCGCTTTGGACGGCTTCCAGCCGAATTTTTCTGCGGCGGCGACGAGGACTCTTCGCATCCGTTTATCAGTCAAATTCTTCAGCCGGAATTCCAGCGGATCCATGCTGGCTTGTGAAGCCATGATGTCGATCTGGGATTCTCTGGCAAAGGTGTTGGTGTTGTTGGAGGGAGCGCGCCAGGCGCCTGTCCCGAACGGATGGGATCCTGGAGTCCCTCTCCAGCCTCCGCCTGTGGAGGCTGTCCGGTGATGCGGGATATTGTAGAAGTGCTGCGCCCCTCTTTCTCCGGCGAAATAGACCGTGTAGTCCCAGAGTGCGATTTGACCCGAGTTTTGAATTCCAGATTTGATTTTCACCACTGCAGCCGGGCGGAAAGTATCGTAGAAGAATTCCTCTGCGCGGTTCCAGGCGACCTGGACAGGCCTTCCTGTCAACTTGGCGAGACGGGCGGCTTCAACACCCTGACGGTTACTGGTTTTTCCTCCGAATCCCCCTCCGACAAACGGAGGGATGATGCGGACTTTCTCAGAAGGAATACTCAAGACTTCGGCGACATCATCCTTCAGCCTGAATGGAGTTTGAGTTGAAGCCCATACAGTGATCTTATCGCCTTCGATGTTGGCTGCAGCTGTATGGGGTTCTATCGGAGCATGAGCCACATAGCTGTTCAGGTACGTTTCCTCGAGCACCTCATCAGAGAGTTCTTCTCCTGTCTTGAGGTTTCCTCCCCGGGATACAGCTTCGGCCTCGGGGGCCACTTTGAGAAGATGGTCGAAAATGGTCTTGTCGTCGACCTTGGCTTCCGGCATATCAAACTCGGCGTTGATTTTCTGGAGCGCATTTTCCGCCTCGTCAGGCTTTTGATGAATGACTGCGATCAAATCTCTATCCCTGACCACTTGAACGCCCTTGATCTTTTCAGCTGCGGATGTGTCCACGCTTTTCAGTTTTGCGCCATGGGCTGGGGGTCTCAAGATTTTGGCATACAGCATGCCGGGTATACGGATATCCCCAGAAAACTGAGCTTTCCCGGTGACTTTTTCAGCCGCATCGATTCGGTTATGTGGCTTGTTCACGATCGTGAATTCCGATACGTTTTCGACCGCGGGCTTTTTATCCAGTTTTTTTGCGATTTTTTTTCCTTTAGTCAGCTGGGCATAGGTAACCCGTTTATTTTTTTGGGTTTCGTCGAATATGACTCCGTCTTGAGTTTTCAGCCGCGCGACAGGGATTTGAAGGTGTTCTGATGCCAGCTCTTTCAAGACAGCCTTGGCTTCAGCGGCCGCTTCTCTGAGTGGGGGTCCGAAGAAGCGGGTGGTCATAGACCCGAAGGTTCCCATGTCCCACGGACAGAGGTCCGTGTCTCCCATGACCATGTCAACTAAATTCACGCGCACGTCAAGCTCGTCAGCGAGCATCTGTGCCAGGGATGTGATGACACCCTGCCCCATCTCGATTTTTCCAGTAAAACACGAGACCCGGCCATCCTCCTTGATTCGAAGAAAGGCGTTGAAGTCATCAGGCAGCCTGGGGCGGAAGCCTCTCCGGCGGGCTTCTTGAAACAGAGCTTCCGCGTCTCCGACCGTGAAGAGGATGGTGATCCCCCCGCCTAAAAGCTTGAGGAATTCCCGTCGGTCAAAAGGAAAGGAAGGAGTGATATCCTGAAAATCAAGGTCGAGAAGCTCTTCTTTTTTCATCGTTTCCCTCCTTTCATTTCTTCGGCTGCCGTCTGAATGGCCTGGATGATTCGTGTGTGAGACCCGCATCGGCACAGGTTGTCCTCCATGCCCTGGATGATGCCATCTCTGCTCGGGCGAGGATTTTTCAGCAAAACGCTGTAGGCCTGAAGGATCATCCCCGGCGTGCAGAATCCGCACTGCAGAGCATCATATTCTACGAACGCCTTCTGGAGGGGATGGAGGTCTCCGTTACGGGCTAGTCCTTCAATGGTCATAACATCTTTTCCATTAACGTCTTTAAGGGGAAACTGGCATGACCGGACAGCTTCCTCATTCACCAAAACAGTGCAAGCCCCGCAGAAACCCTCTCCACACCCGTATTTTGTGCCTGTCAGGCTCAAGTCTGAGCGAATCGCCCAAAGGAGCATTCGCTTGTTTTCAGTGGTCAGCTGGACAGGTTTTCCGTTGAGTTTGAATTGGATGACTTCTTTCATTTGGTTTTCCCCATCTTTGAATTTTTTAAAGTCAAGCTGCAGCTCGATTTATTCAATCGGGCTTGAATCCCATACTCTTGTTTACCTTTACTCCACTGCTTAAGAAGGCTCTTACACCAGAGAAAAAACTGCTCGCGAAAGAACCACTTCGACAAGCTCTTTTTTGTATCCGTTTTCCTCTAAAGGCTGTGCGCTCGCTAAGGCGCGTCTGGCCGCTTGTTTCACAGAATTGATTCGAACCTTTCTTCCGCGGATCAAGGTCTCTGCTCTTTCTAACCTCCAGGGAACCGGAGCCACACCTCCCAGTACGATCTTTATGCTGTTAAAGATCCCTTCGGAAACCGCACCTTTCACTGCGGCCGATACGACCGCAAAGTCCCATGTGCCTCTTTCCTTGAACTTGATGTAGGTGCTCTTTTCTCCCCTTTTGGCTGGAGGGAGGATGATTTCCTTCACGATTTCATTCGGCGCCAGTATGTTCTCGTTGCGCACGTTTTCTGTGGGCAGCGTGAAAAAATCAGCGAGAGGGACCGTTTTGTCCTTCTGGGGTGTGCTGATGGTGACCCTCGCATCCAGAACTATGAGGGCTGGCGCTAAGTCGGAAGGATGGACGATGTGGCAGAGACTTCCGCCGATGATTGCGTGGTACTTATTCCTTCCGGCAGTGGCGAAACAGCGGCTCCCTCCTTTTTTCCGGCATCGCACTTGCGGATCACGGTAGTACCAGCAACGCGGCCGCTGGCAGAGATTTCCTCCCACGGTTCCTATGTTTCTGAGCTGGGGAGTGGACACAGCCAGAACCGCTTCAAGAAGAGCTGGATACTCATTCTGGATCAGGGAGCTTCCCGCCAATTCCGCCAGGCTCGTCAGAGCCCCGATCTTGACTCCGCTCCTGTCTTTTTTTATGTAGGAGAGTCCGGGAATACTGCGGAGGTCGACAACGATTTCTGGTTTGATAATCCCGTCTTTGATCTCCCCTAAGAGATCTGTCCCTCCAGCCATCAGACTATAGTTCGCGTCTTCAGAAGGAAAGGACGTCACATGCCCTAGAGTCTGGGGCTCAGCGATTTTGAATTTATTCATTGTCCTGCACCTCCTTCCGCTTCAGCGCTTCAAGGACTTTATCGGGTGTCATCGGGATTTCTCTGACATGGACCCCGATAGCGTTATAGACCGCGTTGGCGATAGCTCCGGATATGGGGATTCGCGGGGGCTCGCCGAGTCCTTTAGTCCCGAGAATGTTGATGTGAGGGTCGATCGAGTCCACAAAAACAGGGACGAACTCCGGCATATCGAGCGATGTAGCGATTTTATAGTCCCTCCAGTTCCGGTTGACCACGTTTCCTGTGGAGTTATCCATGATGCGTTCTTCAAAAAGGGCCGTGCTGATTCCCTGGGTGATCCCCCCGACGACCTGGCTTTCGGCTGTCTGTGGATTGATGATCCTTCCGCTCTCATGAGCGGCCACGACTCTGAGGACCTTGGTCTGTCCTGTTTCCAAGTCCACTTCGACTTCGGCGAAATGGGCTGAGAATGTGTTGTAGACATATTCAGAAGAACGGCCGCTGCATTCTCCGCGAAAGACCGCTTCGCGGCGGAGTTCTCGGAGGAGTTCTTTAAAAGGAATTGATTTGGATGGAGTGCTCCTTTTGTAAAATTTGGATTTCCCTATTCTGATTTCCTCGGGCTTGGTCTCCAGTTTGTCCGCAGCTAAGTTTTTAAGGTAGTCCGCAGCCTTCAAAGCCGCATCCCTGACAGCCGGAGAGACTGATGGGGTTGTGGTGCTTCCACCTGATGAGCCACACCAGGGATACTCTGTGCTTCCGAGCTTGACTGTGATGTCTTCGGGACTCAAGCCTAAAGTCTCGGCAGTGATTGTAGCCATGTATGTTCGCGTGCCGCAGCCGATGTCCTGAGTGCCGCATATCACCTCAACGCTTCCATCGCGGTGGAGTTTGATGTCTGCCAGGGTTCCAGGTCTTCCTGATCCCCACCAGATCTGGCTGGCCATGCCGATTCCGCGCCGGGTTCTTCCGTTTCCCTGTCCTGGCCTTTTGTTTCTTTTCCCCCATCCTATTTTTCGCGATCCCTGGGCGTAGCATTTGTCCAGTCCTTTTGACGAATAGGGGATTCCGGTGTCTCCGCGGTTTTTCGTGGAATAGTTTTTCTTCCTCAATTCTAAAGGGTCCATGTTGAGCTCGTTGGCCAGTTCGTCGAGGAAACCTTCAAGCGCGAATGTTCCCTGGACGTGACCCGGAGCTCGAGTGGGCCGTGAGGCACCGGTGTTGGTGTAGACAGTGTACTCCTCGACCTTCAGGTTGGGACACGTGTACACATCCATGAGGGGCTCCGCGCATCTGTCTCCTCTTCCGATTCCTCCGGAGGTATAGTTTTTCAGGGAAAGAGCGGTCAGCGTCCCGTCCTTCCTGGCTCCTCCTCTGATGGTCTGGAGGCTTGAGGGACGGTTTCCGACGCACTGAGAATTCTCTTCTCTGGAGAGGATGACCTTTACAGGTTTTTTGGCTTCTTTTGCCAGAAGGGCAGCCGCAACCGTATAATCATTCACTCCGAGTTTGCTCCCGAATCCTCCCCCCATGTATTTTTTTATGACCTTTATCCGGCTTGCAGGGACTTTCAGCCAATAGGCGAGCCCGTCTCGAACGCTGAAGATAGCCTGAGTGGAATCCCAGACTGTGAGCCTTTCTCCCTCCCATCGGGCCACACTGCCGTGGGTTTCAGCCGGGTGATGGATCTCCACAGCCGTTTTATAGATTCGCTCGATGACAACGTCGGCTTCTGTGAATCCTTTTTCGATATCGCCACGGCTGTAATCGTTAAACGGTTCGGTCGGGACATTCAGCCTGCCTCTGTCTCCGTAGACTTGAGGAGCGCCTTCCTCCATGGCTTTCTCGACCGTCACAACAAAGGGGAGGGGCTTGTATTCAACCTTGATCAATTTTAAAGCCTCTTCCGCTGTTTTCTCATCCTTTGCTGCCACTGCCGCTACCTGCTCTCCCACGTACCTGACCCGTCCTTCCTTGAGCTGGAGCGCCGCGTGGACTCCTGGCAGGCTCCGGGCCTTGCTCAGGTCTATGGATACGATATCCGCACAGGCATGAGGGGACCTGAGTATTTTTCCGCAGAGCATCCCCCGGAGCTTGATATCATGGGTGTAGGGTGCTCGACCGGTCACGATTCTCTTCCCGTCAATTCGGGATGTGGACTGACCGATAATCTCAAATTTATCTTTTTCAGGCTCGGGAGCGGTTTCGGGTTGTATTGTTTTTCTGTCCCTAAACTCTTCATGATAGAGGAGGGTGGAGTCTTCGGGTTCTGTGAAATATTTTGTTTTTTTCATTTAGGCCTCCTCGTTCTTTTTGAAGCCGCAGAAACGGCGTCAAAGATCTTGACATAGTTGCCGCAGCGGCAGATGTTGCCGGAGAGAGCCTTTTGGATGTCTTCTCTGCTGGGATTGGGATTGGTGTCGAGGAGAGCCTGAGAAGACATGATGAATCCCGGGGTGCAGAATCCGCACTGATAAGCGTCCTTGTCGATGAATGCCTGTTGGACAGGATGAAGTTTCCCATCCGTCGCCAGCCCTTCGATCGTGGTGATGTTTTTTCCGTCCGCTCGCACAGCGAGATACATACAGGAGTAGACAGGCTTTCCGTCTAAAAGGACCGTGCATCCTCCGCATTCACCCCGTCCGCAAGTTTTTTTTGTCCCGGTCAGGTTCAGTCTTTCTCTGAGGACATGCAGGAGGGTTTCTCCGGATTCAACGGTCAGGGTGAACTTTTTTTTGTTGATGGTGAGAGTGATCTGTTTGTGTGAAAAGAGAGGGATTTTTCCTTCTTGAGTCTGGAGGGCCCCTTTATCTTGCGCAAGGAGTGAGGGAGTCACAGCTGCGCCGATGGCTCCCCCGCCAAATCCTTTCAGGAAGTCCCTTCTGGTGAAAGTCTGATTTCTTTTCTTTTTGGATTTTGCCATTTTGTCTCTCCTTAATAAAGAAATGATACGTGCCTTCAGATCAACCTGATCAGGGTGATGATGACAAGGCACAGCAGGAGAGTCCCAGGAGAGGCAACTAATCTCAACCTTTTGATGTGGTGAGCTTTATCGAGTTTTGTTTCTAACGCCATGATTTTTGCGGCGGCCCAGAAGCCCAGAGGAACGGTCACGCAGGAGAGAACCACAGCGAGAGGTGCGTAGTAAAGCGAAAGAGGTGTGGTCGTTCCAGGATATACACAAGCAGGAATCCCGGTCGCAAATTTCACGAGGGGAAAGAGGTTCACGGCCAAAAGCGCAGACATTCCGCCAAGAACAGCCCGTCTACCTGTTCTGTGCTTCTGTGTTTCTGCGAAGATGGAGATCAGGACCAAAAACGCCAATCCTTCCATAAGAAAGGCAAATATGGGATTTCCCACTGCTCCATGCTGGATCGGAAGAGAAAGAAGAAGAGCGTCGAACATCTTGAAAAGACAGGCGATGACAATAAGAAGAGCTACCCCAAGGACTCTTCGTGTCAAGATCCAGCTGGCTGCAATGAAAAAAAGAGCAATTCCTGTCATGATGGAGCCTGACATAAAAGAGGCGCAGCTTCGAAGCCACATACCCAATGCGGCTTCGGATAAACCCCATACGGCGCCAAGCATGACAACAATTCCGATGTACGATTTTGGATTATTTCTGTCCATGCAGGCCTCCTTGCAATGAGCTTATTCTAAAGGATTATAATTTTCTTGCTCTCGTTTGACAACCTTTTCTTTTCGCCTTTTCCAGGACTCTGGTGCTTGACGACTGAATTTTCAAGTGCTATAAACGGGAGGAGTGTTTTTCTCATGAACAGCAAGAAGTATTTTGACAAGGTTGCCTCCCAATGGGAGGGAATGCGGAAGAGTTTCTTTTCGGAAGCGGTGAGGGAAAAGGCATTTTCCGTCGCCGGCGTAAAAGCGGGGAAGATTGCGGCGGATATCGGTGCAGGGACAGGATTTATTACTGAAGGATTGATCCAGAAGGGATTGCGAGTGATTGCCGTGGATCAGTCCGAAGCAATGCTTGAAGAAATGAAGAAGCGATTTTCCGGTGTTGAAGGCATTGAATACCTGCTTGGAGAATCGGAGAAATTACCGATTCCTGATGAATCTGTCGATTATGCCTTTGCCAACATGTATCTTCATCACGTGGAGTCTCCTCTCAAATCGATAGAAGAAATGCTTCGAATTTTAAAGCCTCAAGGAAAGCTGGTCATCACGGATATGGATAAGCACACGTTCGAGTTTTTAAAAAGAGAACATCATGACCGTTGGATGGGATTTGACAGAGAAGATGTCGAGCAATGGTTCGAGGAGGCAGGTGCGAGGAAAGTGGTTGTGGACTGCGCGGAGGAGACATGTTGTGCCCAATCCAGCGGTGGAAACGAGGAGGCCCGCGTCAGCGTTTTCGTGGCTTCAGGCGAAAAGTAGGGATCAAGTCTCAATTTTCCAATCTTCTAAGCCCCGCAAAAAATTTGTAGGTCGGGTCTCAACATTCTATTCTTCTCATTCTAGTAAAAAATAGTCATAAAAAATAATTCCGTCCATGAATTAAAGTGGAAAATTGAGACCTGACCCCCTTTCTTTTCACTTGACAGGTGAGGGCTAATACATTATGATCAATCTGAATAATCAGATAAATCAGATTTATCAAATTTTATCCGGTATTTAGTGTTTTGTGAGGTGACCAGATGACGCAAAAAGAGAAAAGCCAATCCTTTTCTGTAGGAATTGCCGGCCGTATGGGCTGCTGCAGGGTGGAATCTGTTGTGAGCGTGGATGAGAGAGGACAGATGGTTCTTCCTAAGGAAATAAGAGACAAAGCCGGTATTCGTCCCGGTGACAAACTGGCCGTGGTGGGGATGGAGAAGGACGGGAAGGTCTGCTGCATATCCTTGATCAAAACGGGTGAGATCGAGGAGATGGTGAAAAACATGCTCGGACCTGTGATGAAAGATATGTTCAAAGACTGATATTAAAAATAAAGCGAGAGGTGATGGATATGGAAAAAAAGAAAATACGAAAAGTGGTCAGAGAAGGCTATGCCAGAATCGCCAAGCAGGGTGATCCTTGTTGCGTTCCGGCCAATTCATGCTGCGGAAGTCCTGATTCCGCCGAGGATATCAGCAAGAAAATAGGGTATACTGACGAAGAACTCAAGTCGGTTCCGGAAGGCTCGAATTTGGGGCTTGGATGCGGGAATCCGGTGGCTCTCGCTTCTTTAAAGGAAGGAGAGAGCGTGTTGGATCTTGGGGCCGGGGCTGGATTCGACTGTTTTCTTGCAGCGAATAAAGTGGGGAAGAGCGGAAAGGTGATCGGTGTGGACATGACCCCGGAGATGGTCGAGAAAGCCAGAGAGAATGTGGAAAAAGGAGGATATAGCAACGTGGAATTCCGGCTTGGAGAGATCGAAAATCTTCCGGTGGCGGATAATTCTGTGGATGCGGTGATCTCCAACTGCGTTATTAACCTTGCGCCGGATAAGAGAAAGGTCTTCAAGGAGGCGTTCCGGGTGCTGAAGCCTGAAGGGAGATTGATGATCTCGGATATAGTTCTGCTCAAAGAGCTGCCGGGAGAGATAAAAGACTCCATCGAGGCCTACGTGGGCTGTGTTTCTGGAGCCCTGTTGAAGGATGAGTATATAAAATCTATTAAGGATGCGGGTTTTCAAGATGTCCGGATAGAAGATGAGGTGTCTTTTCCTGCTGCGAACGTGACCAATGACCCGACCGTTAAGGAATTCATCGAAAAGTTCAACGTCTCGCCTGATAAAGTGGAAGATGCGGTGAGCTCAATCCAGAGCATAAGGATTTCTGCTGTGAAACCCTGATATACCGTTCTTTCGAAATTTCAAGGAAAAGATTAAGATATCAGAAGTGAGGATTTTCTCGTTCAAAAAAGAGGCCGAAATGAAAAATAATGACAGAACAAAAGGAAAGGAAAAAACCTTGGTCAAGGAATGTGTTGATCAGTTGAAGGATGGAAAGCTGCCTCCCTGGAAGGTGGAGGAAGAGCTCGAAAAAAAATTCAATCTCATTCCTCCAGATAACTTCAGAACCGCAGCTCTCTCCAGGCAGAAATTCATTGAAGAGGGGACGGGAAAAAAATTTAGATATATAGGCCTTCCTGATAAGCCTTATAAGGTTCGCAATCAGTGCGACATGCACAAATTTGTATGGGAGTTGGATGCTTCAGACGAAAATCAGAGTTGTTCCCTCTGCGGGAATCAGTTGAAATCCCTCGGGCAGTATGATCCGCTCGTGGCCAATTATGTCGGGGGGACGGAAGATTATTATTCTTTTGCGGGAAGGATTCGAGTGAGTGGGGACCTGGAAAAAGAATTCACCAATCTTCTCGTCTACGGCACAGGGCTGGGACCGATGGGAATCACAAAGGGATGCTTCCTCATCAATAAGTTTGGAGGCGCAGAAGTAAAAGTTGCTGAGTTTGCCCGTGCCGCTCGGTGTCTTGGTTTCGTATTCAAAACAGAAGAATTGAGGAAAAAAGCCATCCATATTATTGACGAATTTCTCCCGGAATTAAAGCCGGAGATGAATGCGCAAATGTCAGATGTCGGAGGACGAGTCGGTCCCGCGGAGTATGTCCAGGTGGAGAGCCATCAAGGCTTTCTCTTGTATGTTGATTTTACCGCGGATTTTGAAAATTTTAGGGGCCATGGCGGGATAAGCCGTGCGGTCGGGTTTGCCAAAAGGGAGATTGAAAAGAGGCTTCAAAAAGGGAAAGTAAAGCCTGAGTTATGCGTGATTGCTCAGGGTTATGATGGCGATTTAAAACCGAGCCCACGAAATAAAAGGGGAAGGTATGCATCGGCCCAGATCAGAGTTCCGGTACACAAATTTGAAGAGCTCCTCAAGATAAATGCAAGGGAGTTCATTTCTTTTGTCGATCTCGATCGCACAGGCGCTCAAAAGTTGGGATGTCCATTCTACTCAGGAATGGGCGGAGAGATTATACCGGCGCTTTACAGGGCCACAAAGGTCAATCCCCGCAGCTGTCTGGTTTCCTCTTTTCAGAATATATACGCTAGGGTCGATGGGGAAGATCTGATCTATGGAGTGGAACTACCGAATGTGGAGGTGGGTGTCCTGTCCACACATGAAGGATTGATTCCCCCTGTAGGACGCGAAGCGCTCGACATAATCGGGATCCAAACAGCCAGAGATTTTGCGGCCTGTATGGCCGCTCAGGTCCTCGCAGGAGAATTCAATCTTGCACTCGAGATAGTCCGTGAGAGGCTGTATGATTCCTGACTGGAAGGTTAGCTTTTTTTGGATTCAGAGACTTTGATGGCGACGGCTTTGTCTGTTTTCTGCTCTCTCTTCTTTTCCAGCCATTGAGGGAAGATCCAGTTGAGGATCTCACTCTTCAGTTCGTTATCCATATCTTTGATCTTGAGTCCGGCCTCAAGCCTGTTGTCCACGCTTTTCACCCAAACGATTTCTCCTGAAACGGGAACCGATAATTTTTTATCCGGAATTTGGAGTTTGACTTCCATGTTCGAGCCCAGTTCGATATCAAAGTTGATGCTTAATTTTAATCCTTCCCGGGAGAAATCATGCGCTTCGACCTTCTTGCTCAGATGGTTTTTTCCGTCGACTTTGACCAGTTCGACAGGCAGAAGACATTCAAAGCGAAGGAACTTCCTTTTCTCTTTCCCCATGGCGCGCATAGTCTATCATGATATTCGAATATTTTCAAAGGAAATTTTCGACTGGTATTTCCGATAAATATCGCAGAAAGAGGAGCGCTCAAAACCTCCCGGCGATAGCGTGGCCGCAGAACTCGCATCGGCCTTTACTCAGGTGGGTTTCTTGGGTTTGCAGCCCGTCTCTCACGATGACCGAGGCGCCGCAATCAGGACATCGTGTGTCTTCCCCTTCTCCCCCGAGGATATTCCCGAGATAAACGTAGTTCAGGCCCAATTCCATGCCCATTTTCCGAATTTTTTCCAGTATTTTCACAGGAGTCGGGGGGATATCGGAGAGTTCCAGATGGGGAAAGAACCGGGTGACGTGCCAGGGCGTATCCTCCCCCAGCTCCTTACGGATCCAGGCGGCCATTTTTTTCAAGTCCTTTTCATCATCGTTAAAGCCGGGGATGATGTTGGTCACAATCTCGACATGCATCTTCCATTTATTTCTGGCTCTGAGCGTGATTTCCAAGATTCCCGAGAAATCATCGACATGGGCTATCCTTTGATAGGAGTCTTTCGAGAATCCCTTGAGGTCAACACGGAAAACATCCAGATAGGGCCCGATCATGTCCAGAGCTTCAGAGGTGATAAAGCCGTTGGTCACATAATTGGTGAAAAGACTGTTCTTTTTTGCGAGTTTGGCTCCCTCAAGAGTGTACTCGAACCAGAGAGTGGGTTCGTTGTACGTCCAGGAGATCCCGAAGCAGCGGTTCGTCTGGGCGATTTGCACCAAATCTTCAGGAGAGAAAGACCGGACTGTCTGGATTTCTTTTGGGACGCTTGAATGAGCAATATCCCAGTTCTGGCAGCCAGGGCAGCGGAAGTTACAGCCAAAGCTTCCGAGAGAAAGCCATTCAGAGCCTGGATAAAAATGATAGACCGGTTTCTTTTCGATCGGGGAGATCATGATCGAGGAGACACGCCCGTAAGTTTTCTGGAAAAGCTTTCCTTTCCGGTTCTCTCGTGTTCGGCAGTGTCCTCGTTCTCCTTCACGGATCACACATCTCCTCTGGCAGATATGGCACTGGACCGCGCTGCTTTTCAGTTTGTCATAGAGAATGGCTTCAACCATGTTGAGATCAGGACTTTATTCTATATGTTCGCGAGAGAATATAAAACCCTTGGTATGGGAATATGAGGACGTTCCCCAGTGTCCCGCTTCTTCATCTTGAAATTATTGATTTTTGCTCACAAGAGGTGGTACCTTGAAGAACGTCCCTTTTATATGGAAGGAGGGAAACCATGGAAATCAAGGTGACGAGTTCTGCTTTTGAAGAGGGGGGAATGATTCCGGCGAAATACACCTGCGACGAAGAAGATGTTTCTCCGCCGCTCGCATGGGATTCAGCCCCGGATGGGACGAAATCTTTCGCTCTAATCTGTGATGACCCGGATGCGCCGATGGGCACATGGGTTCATTGGGTTCTGTTCAATCTTCCTGCAGGAGTGAGCGAGCTGTCGGAAAATGTTCCTCCCGAGAGTGAACTTGACGACGGAAGCAGACAGGGAACGAATGATTTCGGAAGAATCGGCTACGGCGGTCCCTGTCCTCCAGGCGGTACGCACAGGTATTATTTCAAGCTCTACGCATTGGATATCGTTATAGAACTTGAGGCCGGAGCGAGAAAGCCACAGCTCCTGGAGGCCATGGAGGGCCACATCCTGTCGGAAGGTCAGCTAATGGGCAAATACAGCAGACAATAAATAGGGGAGTCAGGTCTCAATCTTCCATTGATTACGCCGCTCAGTAGAGAAACATAAGAAATGAATTATACCTTCTCGAGTAGAAATATAAAATTGAGACCTGACCCCATTTATGCGGGAGTTATGCGTGCACGTTTTTCTGGATAAATTTTTTTTCGTTTTTCATTCCGCCCTGATTGTCCTCATCCTTTTCGGATGGCTCTGGAAAAAAACGAGGCTTGCCAATCTAATTGTAATACTTTTTACGAGTTTTTCCTGGGCAGTTCTGGGAATATGGTATGGATTTGGCTACTGCCCTTTTACGGACTGGCACTGGCAGGTGAGGATAAAACTCGGCCACTCGAATATGCCGTCTTCCTACACAAAGTTTTTGGTTGATTCTCTGACCGGTCTGGATGTCAGTGAGAGGTTGGTGGATACTCTCGCAGTTCTTCTTCTTGCGGCGGCTCTGGTCGCCTCAGTATGGACTAATTTGAGGGATTGGAGAAGACGGCGAAAATAGAACCGGCTGGTCCGTCTTCTTTTCCTTGATTCTGCGGAGGACCTCTTCCTTAAATTCCGGATGGACTTTCAAGCCCAGATTTTCCGCCTTCTTTATGTATTCAAGAGCCTTTTCATAGTTTTTCTGGTAAAAAGAGATGACTGCGAGATTGTTGAACGCTTGGGCAACATCCGGGCTGATTTCAATGACTTTCCGGTAGTGTACGGCAGATTCCGATAGAAGGTTTCTTTTGAAATACAAGTTCGCCAGGTTGAAGTGAGCCTCGAGATATTCAGGATCCAGTTCTGCAGCTTTCCGGTATTCCTCCTCAGCCTCATCATGCCTCGCTTCATTTTCTCGAAGGATACCCAAAAGGTTATGCGGTTCGGGGAGGTCGGGATTCAGCGCGATGGCTTTTCTGCAGGCCTCCTCAGCCGATCTCAGCATCCCCTTTTCCAGATAGACATAACCCAGGTTGGAATGAGCGACTGCATAGTCCGGTTTGATCACAATGGCGTTATGGCATGCGGCTATGGCTTCGTCGGTCAGGCCTTTCTTCAGATAGGCACTGGCCAGGTTGGAATAGGCTTTATAATACGCGGGATCCAGCCGAATCGCTGATTTGAATTCAGCGATCGCCTTATCGACTGAGTCCTTGAGGAGGAAGGCGCGGCCGAGGTTATGATGGGCTTCCGCGAATTCGGGATCGATCCTTAATGCTTCGGAATACTCTTGTATGGCCTGGTCGATCAGTCCCTTATTCATGTAAATGATGCCTAAATTGTTGTGGGCGCCTTCGAGTTCTGGGTTGATGCGTAAAGCTTTCCTGGAGACGGCTTCGGCGTCTTTGAATTTGTTCTGGAGTATGTACGCCGACCCTAGATTGGAAAGAGCATTGTCCAATTGCGGATAAATCTGGAGCGCTTTTAAACAGCACTCAACAGCTTTTTCGGGCATTCTCTTCTCAAGATAGATATGGCCGAGGTTGGAATAGGCTTTGGCATAATCCGGATTGAGCTCGATTGCTTTCCGGTAAGCGTTTATGGCTTCATCGGCCATTCCGTTTTTAGAGAAGGCGATACCCATATTGTAGTAGACTTCCGGCAGTCCGGGCTGAATACTGAGGTATCGTTCATACTGCTGTATGGCCGCGTCGATCTTTCCCTGTCTTCGGTAGGCGATGCCGGAGAGATTGTACGCATCGGCTGCGTTCGGGTCAATCTGAATGGCTTGGAGGCATTCCTTTATCGTGGACTCATAATCCTTCTTTTCCAGGTAGAAAATAGCCAGAAGAATGTGTATACTCGCCTCTTTCCGGTCAAGTTTTTTCCTCTGTTCGTAAACAGAAATGACCTCATCCAGTTTGTTCGGGGGCAGGGGGAAGACATTCGGATTAAAGTCCCTGTGCTTGTTCAGCAGGATTATCCGGCGTGTGAATTCATCGAATTTAGAACTCGGATTTCGGCTGTTCATGACCGAATTCTCCTCTTTAAGGTCGGCCGCACCGAACAGATGGGAAAGCTCGTGAAGAAGTATGGATTTCATCAAATTCTTTGATCTCAGCTGCCTCAAAATAATATACCCGTGAAGATAAGCGGCTGCCCCTGAGTTGTCGTATCTGATTCCCTGTTGAGAGGTCAGTCCAAGGACGATGTCATAGTTCTCTTGAGAAATTTTTTTTCTCAAGTCATTCAGGAGTCCGAGTGTCGAATCCTGAGAACTATCTGAAAGCCATGAGTCGAGTGTCCCTATTTTGAATCTGATATCAAAAAGTTTTTCAAAGTCCGAGGAAACACTCGAGATCAGATGATTGATATACGCACGCAATCTCATTCTGTTTCTCATTTTGAATTCTTCGTCTACAGCAATCTTCAGATGAACTGTTCTCGTCGTTTGATTTTCTGTAGAGGCGAATTGAAAAGTCAGTAATAACACAATGAAAATAGTGAAAATTTTCCTGATGAGATGAACGAGAGAACGCGTGGATAAATATTTACTCAATATAGTGTTCCGATTCTAAAATTATACCATAACACCCGCTC
>JABAOC010026830.1_pt2 | contig 30548 bp, 28 predicted proteins | sample 7062161 | NCBI WGS metagenome assembly JABAOC01 (sample SAMN14538625, study PRJNA623070) | marine sediment metagenome | biome: marine biome [ENVO:00000428]; feature: marine pelagic biome [ENVO:01000023]; material: deep marine sediment [ENVO:00002113] | place: India: Gulf of Khambhat ... | reverse complement strand
AACTAGGATCACGAAAGCCCACTTCAGCACGGGGTGCGAGGGCGACGATCGGATGTCAAACACTACAAACGCGGTGGACAAGGCCACCAAGACGAACCAGAGAACGAGGCCGCCTTCCCTCAGCATGCGAACCCCCTTACCATCTCCTTATCTCCTGAAAGGGTTTCGATGTCCCGATGTAGTTTAATCATATTGCTATAGGAAATCTTACAACCATCTATATCAATGCCCACAACCTGTTGCTGGCCCTTTTTTATCATCTTCTCTACTCGTTTATTCCAATCCATAACTGTCCTCTGATATTTTCCTCATTATGACTGCTTTTAGGAAACATTACAAGAGTTCAGATGGTATATGGTTGAATTTCTCCTAGTGGTGAAATATTCGAGTCCGACGTGGGTCAAAAACTAAGAAAAACAGCTCTGTACAGCCGTTTTTCTTAGTTTTCCAGTGGCTCCCCTCGTAGGCCTCTATTCGAACTTCGAGGTAATTGAGGATTTAGAGAAGTATATCCTTTAACTTGAATTGAATAGGATCTGAATGCTTATTTATGATATTAATTCCATTAATAAGCTAAGAACTTACATCAAGGAAAGAATATAAAAAAAGAGTTTTGCAATCTTAAGCTTTAAATTCCTTAGTTAACAATTATTTATAATCTTCAAGATTATACTCAATTTCTTTTAAATCGAATTTTGCATAAGTAAACTCTCCTTCAAGAGTATGCCAAATTGCCTCACCATAGGTTGGAATTTTTCTTCCATTAAAATTTTTATATCTTTTTACGGGAGTACTCCACTTATAATTTTCATATTTCTTGCCACTTCCGGTTAAATATCTATCATTTGAAATAAAATTAATCAGCTGTCCCTTTTCATTGAAGTATAATGTTGCAGTTATTGTAATGTCTTTGTTGATAAACTTTGCTCTGACAGTAAGCGGATCAATCTGCTCCCAGTTAATATTTTTATCTATTAGAGTAGCAGGTGCAAACAAACACATATCATTAAAGAAAGTCACTGTATCACTTTGGTCCATTTCTTCACCTTTAGCATCAACAACCTGAAAAATTGATGCTACCTTGATTTGCATAGTTGCCTTGTGTCCTACATATTTGTGCAATCCATCAAATGGAATCCCATATAAGGATGATCTTATATAAAATAAGCGAGTATAATTACTATAAAAGTTATATTGCTCAGAAGTAATATCCATCCACTTGCCATCCATTTTTTGCTTCATCTCACCCTTAAATAGAAGCCTGAAATTATTTATTTTAGGTCTGCTTATAACACCAGTATATTGCAAGTATTTCTGAATAGAGTCAGGGAGGTGTTGAGTGTCTTTTTCGCTCACATTTGGAATATTCTCAATTGGTTCAAGTCTTTTTTGCACTTCAGATTTATATATATTTTGGTAACTTGATGGTAAAGCACTGAAAAAGGCAATTATTACTGGAATTACTATAATAAGGTTTAATATTGTTCCAAATTTTGCATCACTCCAGCTTTGAAAAATTAAAATCTGTGATAATAATATTGCTACAGTTGCTATCATCCACCAATAGTTTTGTTTCAATATAAAAAGCAAAATAACAGATATGAACAAAATGGTAGCAAGTAACCACAATATACCTGACATTTTTGAGATCGGCTGTGTCAGTTGATTGATTTCTGCAAGATTATATGCTTTTACAAATCCTAGCAGATGAATTAAGGCATGAAGGAGTACGATTAATAAAAATATAACTTTAAACATATTTATTTCATCTCATTTAAAATTGTAATTATAACAAGAAACAAATTGTGATTTTTATTATTATTTATCGAATAGATTTCCTATGATTTAATATATTTACATTTTATCAATACTATATAGATCATCAATAATAAAAATATATTAAAGTTCGATTCCGGTCTGGGTTAAAAATCAAGAAAAACGGCTTTATACAGCTGTATTCCAGAATTTTCCAGTGGCTCCCCAGATAGGACTCACAACCTGTCGCTCACTATCGTTCGCTCCCTAGTGGGAAAACCCAGCCGTTTTCCCCCTAGTATCCCCCTTTCCTGACGATAGATTGAGGGGGAATAATTCCCCCTCAAAGCTCCCCCTTAGTTCGAGTCCTGCTGCCTAGACCGAATCACTAAAAAAAGCCTCCAGACGGAGACTTTTTTTAGCGTGGGCCCAGCAGGATTCGAACCTGCGACACGCGGATTATGAGTCCGCTGCTCTGNNTATAACCCTTCGGTTACGACGTATCCCAAAGTTTCCTTCAGGGTCGGACTATCTCTTCACCATAGAAATATAACCTTAGGTGGTGGGCGCTAATGGATTTTATTCCTTTTGGTCAATCCTAGTCTCTGCACCTTCATCTGGCCTAAAATAGACCAGCTGCTTGGCTCAGGGTTGCCATACTTTTAAGATTAGGGTCCCCTGAATTCACCCACTTTTCACTTTACAGTTTCCTGTAAAGGCTGCCTACTAACAGCCGAATGCTCTACCGATTGAGCTACTGGGGATCGTATTTTCAATTTACAACTTGAGAATTATACGATAATTATACATGTACTTCAAGGATATGAATATCACTAAAAACATATATTTCATAAAAATCATTACCTAAACATCCTGTTATTAATATAGTGATCTATCAAAGGACCCTCATGTCGCTATCGTTCCTCAGGTTGAAGCAGGAAAGCCTCACCTCACACTTACATCTCAAGATTAATTAATCAAAAAAATGACCCCGATTCGTTCCTATCAGGGAGGTCGGGGTCATTTTAAACATAGGGTGTTGTTCAACTCAAAATTTTATCGGAACTTCTAAATAAAAACTTAAACAGATTTTTCCTTAAAAAAATTTCTTAAGAAGTTTCGTTTTTTATTCTATTCTCAATGGATTTAGAAAGAGCTGTAATCTGAGCTATTATTTTGTTGGCGCTTTCCAGCAAATTATTGCTGTCTGATACTTTAAAAATTTCAAGATTCTCTGACATTTTAAGCAAACTGGCTACTTCAAAAGTCGATTCTTTTGCCCGGTTTAACCATTCAAGAAAGTCCTGCCCCTGATAATAAGACTTCCCAATCGCTAAAAACGACGGAATCTCCAAAGTAGCTCTCTTTAGATTGCTTATAATTTCAGGTCGAATTTGATTAGAAATTTTCTCAGTTTCTTGCAATAAATCAGCAGCAAATATTGCTGATTCTTGCCAAACATTTAATTTCTCAAAGCTAAATTCCATGATGCCCCTCCTAATGGTAAGTTAAGTATTAATTAATATTTTGGATTATATCATAACAGTAAATTCTCAGCAACGTAATTATTTAAGCGTCGGACGATACTTATTTTCTCAATTCTCTATTTACTTTCAGGAAATGAAAATAGAATAACAGTTCTTATCAAAATACACCTTATTAAAAGTTCTTTAAAATATGGTTTTTAACCTTCTTGCTACAAGTAAGAGCTCTTTACCACTTCTTTTGATAAAAATAAGAATATGATATATATCATATTCTTTTTTTTATTAATTCTTTAAAATATTTATAATAAGAAGTCTTTAAAGGAAGGAATGATTGAAATGGCACTAGTTTGCCCGGGAAGAGAAAATTTTGAACTGACAGCCAAATTAATACCTTGTCCAAACTGCCATTACGAAGTAGAAATTTTTTCAGATGAAATGAGCAGGACTTGCCCACAATGCAAGACCAGGATTCGAACTGATAAAGTCCCTACATGTGTTGACTGGTGTCCTGCAGCAGAAGAATGCTTAAAACAATACTATCAAGGAGATGAACAAAATGACTAAAAGAAAAATTGTCCATATCGATGAAGAAAAATGCAATGGATGCGGTTTGTGCATTCCAAATTGCGCTGAAGGAGCCTTGCAAATTATTAATGGTAAAGCACATTTAGTCAGTGACGTTTACTGCGATGGCCTTGGGGCATGCTTGGGAACTTGCCCGGAAGATGCAATAACCATTATTGAGCGGGAGGCAGATGAATTCAACGAAGAGGCTGTAGAAGAACATCTCGAACTTTTAAAAGAAAATCAAGCAGAAGAAGAATTGCCACAAGCGATAAAAGAAGCCAAAGCATGCAGTTGCCCATCCATGCAGGTAATTGATTTTGAAAAAGAAACAGAGCCTGTAAGTAAGGAAGCTGTCAGAGCCAATTCTGAACTTAAACAATGGCCGGTCCAGCTTCATCTGGTACCAACAAGTGCGCCATTTTTAAATAACAGAGAGCTCCTTATTGCTGCAGATTGTGTACCTTTTGCGGCTGCTAATTTTCATCAAGATTATTTAAAGGGAAACTCTTTATTAATTGGTTGCCCAAAACTTGATGATGCTAATATCTATATTGATAAACTAACCGAGATATTCAAAATGAATAGCATTCCTAAAATAACAGTCATCCATATGGAAGTACCGTGTTGCTTCGGATTGAAGCATATTATTAATGAAGCTATTAAAAGATCAGAAAAAGATATCCCTGTTGAGGAAATTAATATGAGCTTACAGGGTAAAGAGTTGACTAAAACTACTGTCTAGTGCCAGAAGTAGTGTAGTTGATATTTTTTTCATCACAGATTATTTAACTGCTATTAAGTCAACAGTGTTTATTCCAAATAATCTTTGAGCTTTGCGCTTCTGGTTGGATGGCGAAGTTTGCTTAATGTCTTTGATTCAATCTGCCTAATTCTTTCCCGGGTTACCCCAAAAACACGTCCTACTTCTTCCAGTGTCCTGGGATGTCCATCAATCAATCCGAAACGGAGTTCAATGACTTTTCTTTCCCTGTCACTTAAAGTATCTAAAATCTGTCGCAGTTGGTCTTGAAGCAATGAAAAAGAAGCTGCATCAGCCGGGACAATCGCTTCTTGATCTTCTATAAAATCACCTAGTTGGCTATCTTCTTCCTCACCGATAGGAGTTTCCAAAGATACAGGTTCTTGTGAAATCTTTAAAATTCCACGAACTTTTTCAGGTGATAAATCCATTTCTACTCCTATTTCTTCAGGAGAAGGTTCGCGTCCCAAATCTTGCAGTAGCTGTCTTTGAACTCTAATCAGTTTGTTAATTGTTTCAACCATATGTACAGGAATACGAATTGTCCTGGCTTGATCTGCAATTGCCCTGGTAATAGCCTGTCTTATCCACCAAGTAGCATAAGTTGAAAACTTATAACCTTTCTTATAGTCAAATTTCTCAACTGCCCTAATTAATCCAAGATTTCCCTCCTGGATTAAATCAAGAAAGAGCATTCCGCGGCCAACATAGCGCTTGGCAATTGAAACTACCAGCCTTAAATTGGCCTCAACAAGTTTTCTTTTTGCTTCTTGGCCAGCAGCTTCCACCCTATTCAGTTTAATTATTTCTTTGTTAGTAAGTTTATCTTCTTTTTTGTCAAGCTTGATTGTTGCTTTTTCACCGGCTTCGATTTTTTTAGCCAACATTACTTCTTCTTCTCCTGTTAATAAATTTACTTTTCCTATTTCTTTTAAATACATTCTGACAGGATCATTTGTTGGAGCTTTAACAGTTAGGTCTAGCTTTTTTATAACTTCTTCATCTTCTTCATCATCTTCCAGCTTATCTATATTCTCTTCATCTTCCTCCATTAAATCTGTTACCTCTATTCCCATATTTATCAAAGAGGCGTAGATGTTTTCTATCTGTTCTGAAGAAAGATCTACTTCTTGAAGAAAATCAGCTATCTCTTCAGAAGTTATTTGGCCTTTTTCTTTGCCCTTTAAAATTAGATCTTTAACTTCTTTTATTTCAAGTTCCTGCATATTGCTTTTCAATTAAATAAATACCTCCTATTTAATAGATTAATTTATTCTAAGATCTCTTTTGGCAGATTCCAGCTCTATCAAGTTTTGAAAAACTTTATCATACTCTTTCTGGTTTACCTTAGGATCTAGTCTTTCCAACTTATCCTTTTCAAGTAATATTTGACGCTGAAGTTTGAATTCCTTGAGTTTAATCAAAATATCTTCAAAATACTTCTTTTTATCATCGGCATACAATTGAGCATACATTAGTGATGATATCAAGGTAGTATACCTTCCTTGCTCAATGCTTTCAACTTTCTTTAAGATATCTTGGCTTAACTCATTTTTGCTTAATTCTTTAACTGCCCTTATAAACTGACGGTAATCCTTATCAGTAAATAAATCTTCTTCAATATCCTTAAAAACTCCACCTAGAACATCCGAATATTGAATCAATAAACACAGCGCTTCTTTTTCAGTTTTCGAATATATATCAACCTTCTTCAATGTACTTATGATTTTTTTTCCATTATTCTTGCTTGTAGTGGGCTTGACCTTTCTTAGCTCATTTTGAAGAGCATGAAGTGGTAAATTTAGCCTATCGGCTATTTTTCTTAAATATTCCTCTCTGGCTAGTTCAGAATTTAAATTCGAAATAATATTTAGAGCACTTACTGCTGCTTTTCTTCTATCTCCTGATTTTTCAAGATCAAACTTATTAAGCTCATTCTCTAGAAGAAACTCAATCAGGGATGGTGATTTTGATATCAAATTTTCAAAATCATCTTTTGAGTTATTCTTAATAAAATCAGCAGGGTCATTTCCCGAGGGAAGAGAGGCAACGGAAATATCAAGTTTGCTTCTTCCTAATAAGTCAAGATTATCAAGAAGTAGCTCCTGTCCCCTTTCGGCAGCCTTTTGACCCGCTTGGTCCGCATCGAATACTAAAAATATATTTTCTGTGAATCTGGCCAATAGGTCAGCTTGATCACTGGTAAAAGCAGTTCCTAAAGTAGCAACAGTATAGTTAATTCTCTTTTGAGCAAGTGAAAGTACATCTGTATAACCCTCAACTACAACAACTTTATCTTCTTTTATAATATTTGATTTATTTTTATTCAGACCATATAGGTTTTTCCCTTTCTGAAATACCATGGTCTCGGGTGAATTTATATATTTTGGACTGTCATTATCAGTTAATACCCTGCCACCGAAGCCAATAGGCCTACCCCTTATATCCTCTATTGGAAAAATAAGCCTGTTTCTAAACCTATCATAATAACTTCCCTTTTTACCCTTGATTATTAATCCGGTTTTTTCAATTTCAGACTGAGAATATTTCTTTTTAATTAGAAATTTCAAAACACCGTCCCATCTTTCAGGAGCATATCCAATTCTATATTGCTCGATTAGTTCATCTGTGTAACCTCTCTTTTCAAGATATTTCCGGGCAATTGACCCTTCATCACGCTCGGTCAGGAAGAAATGGTAGAAATCTCTAGCTAGAGAGTTAATCTCATGGACCTTATCTTTCAAAGATTTGGCTTTGATTTTCTCAGGAGAAGATTCAAATGAAAGTTTATAACCATATCTTTCAGCTAATTGTAAAACCGACTCAGGAAAATTTAAGTTATCCATTTTCATAAGAAAAGTAAAGACATTTCCCCCTTCTGAACAGCCAAAACAATGATATAACTGTTTTGATGGGTCGACCATAAAAGAAGGTGTTTTTTCTTTATGAAAAGGGCAAAGTCCTTTAAGTTGCCTGCCCGCTTTTTTTAAACTGACATATTCAGAAATAATTTCAACTATATCAGTACGAGCCCTTACTTCCTCTATGTCTTCATCCTTTATCAGTCCAGACATGAAATGTCACCTCTAATATTGGAGGGGTAATTTGTATATTATTAACTTCTATGTAAAATACTTTGTTCCTTTTAAAACAGCAAAAGGCACATAACCATGTGCCCATTTCTATATTCTATTATAATCTTATAAATCCAAAATATCTAGAAAATATTCTCTTTCGTAAATAAACTCTAAAAATAATTATAGTAAATCTTAAACCACTGGATCCTAATATATATTAATATCCAAGAATCTTTAATTTCAACAACTTTGTCTTCTTTTTTTATTTAATCAATGGCCCTATACTGTTAAATAGAGGAGCAAAAACTAGGGCCACAATCGTCATAACCTTTATTAATATATTCATGGAAGGACCAGCTGTATCTTTAAAGGGATCTCCGACGGTATCACCAACAACAGCTGCAGCATGAGTATCAGTTCCTTTCCCTCCTAAGTTTCCTTTTTCAATATATTTTTTTGCATTATCCCAAGCTCCCCCAGAATTGGCCATCATAATTGCAATTAAAAATCCGGAAATCAGAGCTCCGGCTAAAAGCCCGCCTAAGGCTTCGACTCCAAGGACGATTCCTATTATTAACGGGCTTCCTATGGTTATTACTCCAGGTATTACCATCTCTTTTAAAGCGGCCTTGGTGCTAATATCCACACAGCGAGAATAATCCGGTTTTGATTTACCTTCCATCAACCCCTTTATTTCCCTAAATTGACGGCGGACTTCTTCAATCATTGAAAAAGCTGCTTTTCCTACTGCCCTTATAGCCATCGAAGAAAAGAGATAGGGTAGCATTGCTCCGAGAAATAGTCCTATAATTACCCGGTAATCATTTACATTTATGATTAGCTGTTTAGTCGGATCACCCACTGCCTGAGAAAAAGCTGTGAAAAGAGCAAGGGCAGTCAAAGCAGCAGATCCTATTGCAAATCCCTTGGCAATAGCGGCAGTTGTATTTCCAACCGCATCCAGGCTATCTGTAATCTTGCGAACCTCAGGCCCTAATCCAGCCATCTCTGAAATACCTCCGGCATTATCAGCAATCGGCCCGTAAGCATCAACAGAAACAACTATGCCGGTAGTAGATAACATTCCTAATGCAGCTAAAGCGATACCATATAATCCACCGCCGCCGGGCGTTACCGACTCCCCGGTTAAATAAGCAATAAAAATTGCAAGACAGACGGCAACTATTGGCCAGAAAGTGCTTCTCATTCCCACAGAAAGACCGCTCAAAATAGTTGTTGCCGGTCCTGTTTGAGCAGATTCAGCTATATCTTTAACCGGTTTATAATCATAAGATGTATAGATCTCTGTGATAATTCCTATAACTACACCGGCAGCTAAACCCACAACAATTGCCCAAAAGAAATTTATTTTATCCGGTCCTAGCACTGAATAGACTAATAAATAGGTAGCAACCGTGGTTAAAGCAGCCGCTACATAAGTACCTCGGGTCAGAGCTTTATGCAAATATGCGTCCTTCTTGGTTCTGACAAAAAAAGTACCAATAATAGAGCAGATAATCCCGGCCACAGCAATCAACAAAGGAAGGATTACCGTTCCTGCAGTCAACTGAGGTTTAATCTTATCAATAAGCAAAGCCCCAAGCGTCATCGGAGCAATTATCGAACCTACATAAGATTCAAATAAGTCTGCTCCCATTCCGGCAACGTCTCCTACATTATCTCCCACATTGTCAGCAATGACTGCCGGGTTCCTTGGATCGTCTTCAGGTATTCCGGCTTCCACCTTACCTACCAAATCTGCTCCAACATCGGCCGCCTTGGTATATATGCCACCGCCTACTCTGGCAAATAGGGCAATTGAACTACCACCAAGGGCAAATCCATTAATTATCTTGTAGGGCTCTGAAAAATCACGAAAAATTATATAGAAAATCCCTAAACCTAAAATACCCAGGCCAGCCACACTCATTCCCATGACTGTTCCGCCTCGAAATGCAACTTTCAAAGCTTCGCTTATACCTTTTCTAGCAGCATTGGTGGTCCTTGAATTAGCTCTTGTGGCTATACGAAGGCCAATAAAACCTGCGGTTGCTGAAAAAGCTGCCCCAACTATAAAAGTCAGAGCAGTAAACTGATCGACTCCAAAAAATAGAAGAATGGCCATAAATAATACGAAGAAGATGAGAGTCCTGTATTCTCTAGAGAGAAAAGCCATGGCTCCTGCTTGTATAGCTTCAGAAATCTCTTTCATTTGGTCAGTCCCGACCAAATGCTTTAAAACCATTAAAGTAGAGTAACCAGCAAATACCAGTGCTATAATTCCGGTCAAAGGCGCAAGAATAGCATAATCCATATATAAACTCCTTTCATAAATCTTTAAGAATTTACACGAGTAAAGAATTCACAAATCGACATTATAGCAAATATACTTGAAAACATATAGCAGGGGATTTTCACAGACACAACATCCTATTGTGCAATAGCTAAAAACATATATGTACAAAAATACATGCCTAGATTTTATTGAATGACAATACTTGCATTTATTGCTAGTATACTAAAGCTACAAGCTTTTTTTATCAATCTTTCCAGGCTTTTGGAACAAAGATTTTTTCAAAGACTTTGATGGCGTATCTATCAGTCATTCCAGCAATATAATCACAAACAGCTACCGGTAGGACTTTTTCAATTTCTAAAAACTCTGGAGGTATTTCAGTCGGATTTTCCATAAAATGCTGGAAGAGTTTATTGATTACAATGACTGCCTTTGGATCCTCTCCTTTAGCATCAGAATTATTATATACACGGCTAAATAGAAAGTTTCTAAGAGTATCCATTGCTTTCTGGTAAGGTTCACTCAATAATATATCAGGTTTACCAAAACTTGCTTCTACCATGTCCTGAACCAGCGAATTTATTCTTTGGCCTGTATATTCACCTAATAACCTAATTGGTTCTGCGGGTAAATCATCAAAGGAAATTACCTTACCCCTTAGGGCATCATCAATATCATGATTGATATAAGCAATACGGTCGGCTTTTCTTACTATTTTCCCTTCAAGTGTTATAGGCTCATCTTTTCCAGTATGGTTTAATATTCCATCCCTTACTTCTTCAGTTAGGTTTAAGCCTTTTCCGTTATATTCAATATGGTCAATTACCCTCAAGCTTTGACGATTATGCTTAAAAGGTATTGGTAGATTTTTATATTTTCCAGTTACTTCGACCGCTTTTAGGCTTTTAGTCAAAGCTTCTTCTCCGATATGGCCGAAAGGAGTATGCCCGAGGTCATGGCCCATTGCAATTGCTTCAGTTAAATCTTCATTCAACTTTAATGCTCTGGCAATTGTCCGGGAAATCTGAGTAACTTCGAGGGTATGGGTTAGGCGAGTACGATAATGATCACCTTCTGGAGCCAAAAAAACTTGTGTCTTGTGAGATAAGCGCCTGAAAGATTTGGTATGGATAATCCTGTCACGGTCACGCTGGTACTCTGTTCTAATAAGGCATAAGGAGATCGGTTTCGAGCGCCCCCTTGTCTTGCTGCTCAATTGAGCATAGGGAGAAAGGTTTTTTTCTTCCTCTGCCTCAAGTTGTTCCCTGATTGAGATAACTTTTTCAGGCAATATTAAGCAAACCTACTTTGCGATATTAATCTTTATTGAACAGCTCTTTCCTCTATTACAGCTTGAGAAGCAGCTAACCTGGCTAAAGGCACCCGGTATGGCGAGCAGCTCACGTAATCAAGGCCTACTTTATGACAGAATTTTACTGAATTAGGTTCTCCTCCGTGTTCGCCACAGACACCCATCTTTAAATTAGGATTATTCTTGCGGCCAAGCTTGACTGCTGTATCTACAAGTTTTCCGACACCGTTTATATCTAGTACTTCAAAAGGATTATTGTTTAATACTTTATCTTCAACATATTGAGTCAGAAATTTACCTTCGGCATCGTCCCTGCTGAAACCAAATGTAGTTTGAGTAAGGTCATTTGTTCCGAAACTGAAGAAATCAGCATACTTTCCAATCTCATCAGCAGTTAAAGCCGCCCTGGGCAACTCAATCATAGTTCCAACAGTGTAATCCAGTTCTTCACCACATTCTTTAAGAACCTTTTCTGCTTCCTCTATACTCATTTCTCTTAATATTTTTAGTTCATCATCGATAGCCACCAGAGGTATCATTATCTCAACATGAGGCTCAAAACCTTCTTTTTTAACATTGGATGCTGCTTCAATTATCGCTCTTATCTGCATTTTATATATTTCAGGATAAGTTAATCCTAAACGGCATCCTCTTAGCCCAAGCATAGGGTTAGCTTCAACCTGGGCTCTGACCTTATGTATAATAAATTCCTTCTCTTTAATTTCTTCCTTTGGAGCATTTGTTATAATCATCCTCTCCAGTTCAACTCTTAAATCCGCCAAATTAGGCAGAAACTCGTGCAACGGAGGATCGAGAAGGCGTATAGTTACCGGCAGTTTGTCCATTGCTTTAAAAATTCCCTCAAAATCACCTCTTTGCATTGGAAGTAGTTTTTCCAAAGCAGCAGCTCTTTCTTCATCGGATTCTGAAAGTATCATTTCACGGACAATTGAAATTCTATCTTCAGCCATAAACATATGTTCTGTCCTGCACAGGCCAATACCTTCAGCGCCAAAATCTCTTGCTTTTTTAGCATCATTAGGCGTGTCAGCATTTGTTCTTACACCCAGACGGCGGATTTTGTCAGCCCATTCCAGTATTTTTTGAAAATCTTCATTNNCATTAATCTGAGGAGGAATCAAACTTACTTCGCCTAAAATTACGTTACCTTTCGCCCCATCTATTGTAATAATATCTCCTTCCTTAATTGCCGTATTTCCAATATTGAAGACCTTGTCTTCATAATTAATTTTAATCTCCTCTGCTCCACAGACACATGGTTTTCCCATCCCCCGGGCTACAACAGCTGCGTGGCTGGTCATTCCGCCGTGACTGGTCAAAATACCTTGAGATTGAACAATCCCATGTATATCATCAGGTGTTGTCTCCCAACGAACCAGGATAACCTTCTCACCTTTAATGCCTAAATCTTCAGCTTGGTCAGCATTGAAAACAACCTTACCAACCGCAGCTCCGGGTGAAGCCGGTAGTCCTTTAGTCAATATATCTAATTCAATAGATGGATCTATCATTGGATGTAATAGTTGGTCTAATTGATCGGGATCAATTCTTTTTAAAGCTTCATCTTTGGTAATAAGGCCTTCTTCAACCATGTCAACGGCAATCTTCAAGGCAGCCGCGGCAGTCCTTTTACCTGTTCTGGTTTGAAGGAAATACAGCTTATTCTTTTCAATAGTAAATTCTATATCTTGAGTATCTTTATAGTGATTTTCAAGTAATTCCACAGTTTTAATAAAATCCTCATAGACTTGTGGCAAATCATCTTTCATATTTTCTATCATATGTGGTGTTCTTACCCCAGCAACTACATCTTCGCCTTGAGCGTTGAGAAGATACTCTCCGAATACCTTTTTCTCACCTGTTGCCGGGTCACGTGTAAAAGCTACACCAGTTCCAGAATCAATGCCTTTGTTTCCGAAGACCATAGTCTGAACATTTACCGCTGTACCCAAATCATCAGGTATCTTGTTGTGTTTTCTATATACTTTGGCCCTTGGGTTGTCCCAAGATTCAAAGACAGCAAGAATTGCCATGGCCATCTGTTCCTTAGGATCTATCGGAAAATCAGAACCTGTCTCTTCTTTTACAATCTTTTTAAATTGTTCAACCAATTCTTTTAAATCATCAAAGGTTAAGTCCGTATCGCTTGCAGCTCCCTTTTCCTCTTTCATTTGTCGAAGAGCATTTTCGAACTTTTCTCCATCTACCTTCAATACAACATTTCCAAACATCTGAATGAATCGCCTGTATGAATCATAGGCAAACCTTTCATCCTGAGTCTGTTGAATAAGGCCTTTTATTGAATTATCATTAAGTCCCAAGTTAAGAACAGTATCCATCATTCCCGGCATTGAAATTGCCGCTCCAGAGCGAACCGAGACAAGTAATGGATCATTCGGGTCTCCCAGTTTTTTACCAGTTTTTTTCTCAAGATTATCAAGATGGTCTTCAATTTCCTTATCAAGCCCATTTGGATAAGCTTTATTGTCCGTATAATAAATACATGCATCTGTATTAATTGTAAAACCTGGTGGAACAGGTAAGCCCAAAGTAGTCATTTCAGCCAGATTTGCCCCTTTACCTCCCAAAAGGGTTTTCATCCCCCCGTGACCTTCTTCAAAGTCATAGACATATTTACTCTTGGCCATAATCATCTCCTCCTTGTATGAATGGCTTTATAACTTCGTTAGCTAGCTCTTCAATTGCTTTATTCGCAGTATTTATTATACGGTAACCAAGTCTGGCCATGGTTGATTCCGCATATCTTAACTCCTTAGTTATTTCTTCTATACTAGCATAATTTATAGTTCTTGAGCCAAGCTCAGCCATCCTCTTTTGACGTACACTCTCCAGGACTTTAATGTCAGTAGTTAGCCCGACAATAATATTTTTTGGTATTCTTGACAACTCTGCCGGCATCTCCATTTGATAAATAATCGGAATATTGGCAACCTTCCAGCCTTTATAAGCAAGATACATAGATAGAGGAGTTTTTGATGTCCGGGAAACTCCTATCAATACAAGTTCAGCTTTGTGTAAAGTATCAAGATTACGGCCATCATCATGTTTAACTGCAAATTCCAAGGCTTCAATTTTTTGAAAATAACTTTTATCAAGCTGTCGCAATATTCCTGGCCTTCTTCTGGGCGGCTTACCGAGAACTTTCTCCATAACTGCCATCGGGGGGCCTAAAATATCAACACATGGAATATTATATTTTTGAGCCTCTTCTATTAAAACAATCCTTAATTCTTCTTGAACCAATGTATAAAAAATAACACAACGATAATGTCTATTCTTTTCAATTATCTTTTTTAACTGTTCCTTTGTCTTAATGTTTGATTTCTTTATGACCACAAAGTCAGTATTGACAAATTGACTGGCAGCCGCTTTTGAAACATGTTCCGCTGTTTCTCCAAGTGAATCTGAGATAGCAATAATTCTAGGTTCCTCAATTGCATTTGACACAATTTTTCACAACTTATGTAAGTCCGGGGATTACTATTTTTGAAAAATCAGCGACTTTCAAATATTCCATAGTGCAAAGGTTAAGCAATCTGAGCCGGTTATGCCTGGTCTCTTCATCTTCAGACATTATTAAAACTTCATCAAAAAGTTGGTCAATGGGTTTTTTCCATTTGGAAATTATTGAAAGGGCCGATCGAAAATCTTCATGGTCTAGCTTGTCCTGAAGTATTTTTCCATCTTTTTTAACTAGCATATATAGACTTCTTTCTTCCTTTTCTTTCAAAAGTTTTTCATCAACATCTAAGCCCAANNAGCGGCTAAAACCGATAATAATATCTTCAAATTGTGATGTGTCCCTGATTTCTTCTATAGACTCCAAGCGCCGGTAAATATTAAGAAAGTCAATTTTTTGATACCCGGCCTGAGTGACAGCATTCAGGCTATCATAACGGTAACCTCTATTTAGCATAAGCTTCTTGAATCTATCCATGAAAAATTGACCGATTAAACTGTTCAGGCCGCTTTCTTCTCCTATGGTAATCCCGTCTTGGCGATATAGCTCAGCAGCTTTATTAACTAAGCTGTCTAAGTCTATCTTCAAACTGCTTTCAATCGTTATATTTATAATTCCCGCTGACTGCCTTCTCAGAGCGTGAGGGTCTTCTGAGCCACTAGGAATAAGGCCAGCCAGAAAACAGCCGACAATTGTATCTATCTTATCAGCAATACTGAGAATCCTGCTGCTAAATGTAGCTGGAATCTTACCGTTTGCACNNTTTGCACTTAAGGGGAGCCAGTGTTGCCCAATTGCCTCGGCAACATCCTTGTCTTCTCCGGAATCAAGAGCATATATTCTACCCATCGTTCCCTGTAAATCCGGAAACTCGACTACCATATCCGAAACCAAATCAGCTTTAGCTAGATATGCTGCTCTCTTGGTAATATCTTCTAACTCACCATTCTTATCAATCATCTTAAAAATGTCTTCAACCAATTTTTCAAGTCTTAATGTTTTTTGATAAACATTACCCAGGTTTTCATAGAATACTAATCCTTCCAATTTTTTTACCCGATCAACCAGCTTAATCTTAGAGTCCTCATTGTAAAAGAATTCAGCATCAGATAAGCGGGCGGATAGAACTCTCTGGTGGCCATTTTTAATGTCTTCGTTATATCTTGGGTCTCCATTATGAACTACAATAAAGTAGGGCAAGAGTTTCTCGCCCTTGTCCACGACTGGAAAATACCTCTGATGTGATTCCATTGCCGTAATCAAAACTTCCTTTGGCAGCCTTAAAAAATCTTTCCTAAACTCACCTATAATCACCTGGGGAGATTCTACCAAATTTACAACTTCTAAAAATACTTTTTCCGAAAGAAGCGGTTCTCCTTTAACGTTTTTAGCCGCTGATTTTACCTGTTTTTTTATCTCTGAAGCCCTTTCCTTCTGGTCAAATATAACTTGGTTCTCTTTAAGTTTCTGAAAAAAATCATTTACCCCTTTAACTTTGATATTTTTTTTGGAAAGAAGCCTATGGCCTCTGGTCGTCTGACTGCTTTTGAGTTCTCCTAAGTTAAAAGAGAGGTTCTCATTTCCATGAATAGCAAAAACCCAGCGTATCGGCCTGATAAAACTGAATTTATCATTGTTCCAGCGCATCGCTTTATTGAAATGTATCTTTTGAATTATTTCAGGAATAATTTCTATCAATTTTTCTTTTGCCTGAAGGCCAGGGGAACGATTTTCAGCAAATACATATTCTTTTCCATTAATTTCTTTCACATTCAACTCAATTACTTTGCATTTCTGTTATTTGGCAAATCCCAAGGCTGCTTTTGTTGGTTTGCCGTTTTTATCAAAGGCAATATTCCTGGCGGGCCCCCGAACTTCTTCAATTATCGCTTTTTGCTCTTCTGCTAGCTTGCTCACCAGAAGAATCATCCTTCTTGGTGTTCCATAAACCCTAATTTCTGAAAAGTCTAACCTCTGTTCAGCAAATATCTCTTCGGCAATTGCCTTCAAGCTCTCTAAACCATAATATAGTTCAGATGAAGGTATCTCTTCGACTCCAATTTCAAGAACAAAATCTTTCACTTTTTATTAACCACCCTGGTTTTTGTCTAAAGCTTCCATCTCACCCTGTTGTTCAAGGTAAGCCCTAGCACAAGACCTGGCCAGATTTCTAACTCGTGCAATAAATCCAGTGCGTTCAGTTACACTGAGAGCTCCTCTGGCATCAAGCAAATTAAAAACATGCGAGCATTTTAATGTATAGTCATAAGCAGGAAGAATCAAATCCTCCTTTAAAATGCGGCCGGCCTCCTTTTCAAACTGATCAAATAAAGAATAAAGCATTTTTATGTCTGCTTTTTCAAAGTTATAAGTGGACCACTGTACCTCACTTTGATGGTGAAAATCACCATAAGTCAAACCCTTCGACCATTCCAGGTCAAATACACTGTCCTTGTTCTGGATATACATCGCTATTCTTTCCAGCCCGTAGGTTAGCTCTGCCGAAATTGGATTGAGGTCAAATCCGCCAATCTGTTGAAAATAGGTAAATTGAGTTATTTCCATGCCATCTAACCATACTTCCCAACCCAGCCCCCAGGCTCCCAGTGTAGGAGATTCCCAGTCATCTTCGACAAATCTAATATCATGTTTTTCAATCTCAATACCGATTCTTTTCAAGCTCTCCAGATAAATATCCTGAATATCTTCTGGGGAAGGTTTTAAAATCACTTGAAATTGATAGTAATGCTGGAGACGATTTGGATTTTGGCCATAACGCCCATCAGTCGGTCGGCGCGAAGGTTCCACATAAGCAACCTTCCAGGGCTTTTTCCCTAAAGATTTCAAGAATGTTGAAGGGTGAAAAGTACCGGCTCCGACTTCCAGGTCATAACCTTGAACTAAGGAACAACCATAATCTGTCCAGTATGACTGCAGATTTAATATTATTTCCTGAAAATTCACTCATTGACCTCCGCAAAGTAAGTAGGTTAATAATATATAAATAGAACATTTCATTCAAGATATTAACTTCCAATACAGCTTATCTAGAAATTACCGTTAAATTTATATCTATTTTTATCATCAAAAATTAACTATTTGCCTTGAGCCCGAATATACATTCCTGCCCAAAAATAGATTAATTTCTTTTACCGGCCTTTGTTTATATTCCCGTTTCCAATAAAAGACCAGCTTTTCAAATCAGCGTGCAAGTGATATTTCAGATATTGATGGACCAGCTGTAAGAGGCAACCGATTGTTTCCGCGGAAAGATTATCGCTACCCTGGCTTAAGTCAATATTATTTTCTTGCTCAGAATATTTATTTAAAAAACTAATTCCTTGCTCTGGTATTAAAAAAATATTTTGATAATTTCCTAGGCATTTTCTGCAGATTAATCCTCCCTGGATATAGCTAAAATGGGCTGGGCCTTTACTATATTTCCTCCCGCATTTAAAGCAGGAAATAAAATTTGGTTGATAACCTACAATATTTGATAAACGAAGAGAGAATTTTAAAAGAGCTAAATCTGGAGGGGTTTGATCCTGGTCTATTGCTTTCAATGTGTTTCTTAAGAGATGAAAGAATCGGCTATCTGCTTCACCCGGATAGACTACAGTTTCCATCAGGTTTAAAATAGCCCATCCATAAGATAACTTATTTAAATCTTCTCTAATAAAGTGGTTTGCCCTGACTAATTCAACCTGGCTAATAATATCCAGATTTCTGCCTGTATGAAGAAAGAGATTAGATTCGGTAAAAGGTTCAAGACGAGCTCCGAATTTACTTTTGGTCCTTCTAATGCCTTTGGCTACTGCTTCGACTCTCCCTCTGGTTGCAGTATATAGAATAATAATTCGATCAGCTTCTCCCAATTTTCTGGTCTTTAGAACTATACCGGTTGTTTTATAACTTGCCATATTACTTAAAATTTTGAGAAGATTAAATAAGTTAAATTCAGATAGTGAAAAGAGCTACTTTTTCTCAGCCATATTTTTTCTTTTCTTCTTTTTATCCTTCTCCATGCTTATGAACTCTTCCATAATCTGGACACTTGCAGAAGTTCCTATTCTTGTCGCTCCTGCGTCAATCATAGCTTGAGCCTCGGAAAAATGCCTAATTCCTCCCGATGCTTTAATTCCAAGTTCGTGGCCGACTGCACGAAAAAGCAGTTCAACATCTTTAACTTTTGCACCCGCTGGACCGAAGCCAGTGGAAGTCTTGATAAAATCTGCTCCTGCTTTCTTGACAATCTCCGCAGCAATCATCTTTTCTTTCTTATTTAAATAACAGGTCTCAATAATCACTTTAATTATAATTGCAGATTTTCTTCCATACAGGCCGGCTTTTCTAACTTCGTTGACAACCATGCTAATATCACTTAGTACTAAGTCAAGCTTTCCAGACTTTAGAGCACCAAAGTTCATGACCATGTCGATCTCCTGTGCCCCTTTGTCAAGGTAGTTGAGAGTCTCATATACTTTTACTTCAGCCGGGGTATTACCTAATGGAAATCCTACAACAGTCCCGGTTTTTATACTGGAACCAGATAGTTCCTCATTAACTATTTCCAGATTAGTAGGAGAAACAAAGACAGTGGCAAAATCCCATTCTTTTGCTTCGCGGCAGGCTCTTTTGACGTCTTCGATATTGGCATCGGGAGCCAAAACAGTATGATCTATACTTTTGGCTAACTCAAACCTTGTCATTAGAAAAACTCCAAGTCATAAATCAAGAAATAAGCTTAAAGTATATGATAATAATTAAAGATTAAAGCGGCAATATAAAAATATATCAATAAGCTAACTGCATCCATCAGCAAAGCTAAAAAGGGAGCTGAAGATACTGCCGGGTCAACTCCTATTTTTTTAAAAAATATAGGAGCCAGTGATCCTGTGAATGCCCCGGAAACAACAATTGCAATATTGGCAACCGCAACAACTATGGCCAAGGTCCTTGTTCCCTGCCAAATGAGAGCAAACATAAAAAGAATCAGGGCTGAGACAAATCCCATCATCAATCCCAGTCTTACCTCTTTAAAAATTCGAATAAAATAATCTTTGGGATAAAGCTGGCCAGTGGCTAAACTTCTTACTGCTACTGTTGAAGCTTGGAACGATGTATTTCCACCAATCGAAGTCATACATGCCCAATAAATTGTCAGCGCAGGCACAATTGTAATAAGCTTGCTATAACTATTAGCTATAAAACCTACAATAAAAACTTCACCAATCAAAGCAACCATCAACCATGGCATTCTAGCTTTCATTACTGTAGTAAGGCGGTTGCCCAGTATATCCCCTTCATCTATTGCCCCTGCTCCAGACATCCGGTACATATCCTCTGTGGCCTCATCTTCAATGACATCTACAACATCATCAATAGTAATTATTCCTTTCAAGACATGATTATGATCAACAACAGGAAGAGCCATCAAGTCATACTTTGACATCATTCGGGCAACTTCTTCCTGGTCAGTTTCAAGTTCTGAATAGATTACTTCCGGATTCATGATGTCACGAATCTTAGTTTTGGGGTCTGCCATAATTAAATCTCTTAATGAAACTACTCCTACAAGTTGTTCTTCTTCATTTATGACAAAAACATAATAGATTGTCTCTTTTCCAGGAGCCGCCTGGCGAAGTCTATTAATAGATTCTTCAGCAAGCATATTCTTATTAAGGGCAACATATTCCGGTGTCATCAATCCACCGGCAGTATCTTCGCGGTGAATTAGAAGCTGCTTTACTTCTTCGGCTTCCTCCGGTTCCATAGATTTGATAATGCGCTCTCTAGCTTCAAGGGAAAGATCACCAACAAGGTCTGCTGCATCATCAGAAGGCATTTCCTCCAAAATATCAGAGATTACCGATGTTTTTAGCCTCTCAGCAATCTCAACTTGTTCGTCCTCATCCATTTCCAGGAGTGTTTCCGCTGATTGCTCAGGTTCCCAGTTTTCAAATAGTATTTTCTGTTTTCTATCATCTAGAGCGGCAACTATTTCTGCNNATCTGATTTCTCTCATCCATAGATTTATTAATGAAATCCTAGTTCAGAAATCGACCGTGAATCTTTCCTCCATTCAGATTTTACTTTTACAAATAATTGCAGGTTAACCTGACTACCAAGTAAATCCTGGATCTCCATTCTTGCTTTTGAGCCAATCTCTTTAAGCATCTTTCCTTGATTACCTATTATTATTCCTTTTTGGGATTCCCTCTCTACATAGATATTTGCTTCCACATCTACCAGGTTTCTCTTTTTACGCCCGGATAATTCAGTTACCTCGACCGCAACGCTATAAGGAACTTCTTCCCTGGTCAATTCATAGACTTTTTCTCTAACAAACTCTGCAATAATCATTTTTTCGGGCTGGTCTGTAATCATATCTTCCGGATAATACTTTGGGCCTTTGGGCAGTCTTTTTTCAATCTCTTCCAGGAAAAATTTAATATTAGTTCCTTCTTTTGAAGAAATCTCAATTATATTTACAAAATTTCCCAGGTGCTTTCCTACTTCCAGCTGAGTTTCCATATAATGTTTATTTACCAAATCAATCTTGTTAAAGAGAAGAATTTTCGGGGTTTCAATCTGGCTAATTTCCCGAGCAATATAACAATCACCTGAGCCAATTACTTGAGAAATATCTATTACAAAAACTATAACATCAACCTCTCTCAATGTGCTTCGAATAGCATCATTCAAGATCTTTCCTAGATGGTCTTTAGGCTTGTGAAAACCAGGTGTATCAATAAAGATAATCTGGGAATCCGGCCTGTTGACAACACAACGTATTGTATGGCGGGTTGTTTGAGGTTTATCCGAAGTAATTGCTATTTTTTTATTGACTAAATAATTTACCAGTGTTGATTTACCAACATTAGGCCTCCCTATTATTCCCACAAAACCTGATTTAAAATCCTGATTTAATTCAGCAGTCATTTCAATTTACTCCTTTAAACTTAATTCCATAATATAACGGTCGTTACCCGGCCCGTATTCATCCTTAGAAAACTCCTTTTTTACAAAACCTGCGTTCAAATAAAGATTAAATGCCTTTTTATTGGCCAGGTCAACTGTCAATTCAATTTTTTCTATATTTTCCTTTTTTAACCTCTCGATAAGTCCCGATAAAAATCTTTTCCCAACTCCATGTCTTTGATATTCAGAGAAAACTGAAAATCCGACCAGGTAAACCTTTTTAATATCGCCCCAGTCAGACATAAATTCCGCCATGCCTACAATATTATTATCTTTATATATTACAAATAACTTTCCGTATTTGGCAAAAACAGGAAGTAGATAGCGATTTATGCCTGCACTATGAAAAATTTCTTCTTCTTTTTTTTCAAGAAATAGCAACTGCTTTTTATTAAGTCTCTTTAATTGCTTAATCCGAAAGGCCATGCTCTTTTAATCTTTGGCTGATAAAAGGATGGGGGATTAAAGAAGATTTTTTCTCCTTGATAACTTCACCTTTTGAATTCGATATATAGATGTCCAACTCCTGGCAAAATTCAGATATCACCTGAAGGCATGCTCCGCATGGATATGGTAATTTATTGTCGGAGGCATAAATAGCCAGGGTTTTAAAATCTTTATAGCCTTCTGAGACAGCTTTATAAATAACTACTCTTTCAGCACATATAGTCAGGCCGTAAGAAACGTTTTCTATATTACAACCTGTAAATATTGTCCCATCGCTGGTTAAAATAGCCGACCCTACTTTATATTGAGAGTAAGGGGCATAAGCACTCTGGGCAGCTTCTTTAGCCCTATTCATCAATTCATCACTCATCTGCTATATTCTCCTTTTCTAAAACAGTTATCAAGATTTTGTCAATCCTACGCCTTTGTACTCTCTCCACCTTGAAAATAATATTTTCATATTCGATTTTTTCACCAGCCGTAGGAATCTTTCCAAATAGATTAAAAACAAAACCGCCTATAGTTTCGATATCATCTTTAGGAAATTCAAAGCCAATTATCTCTCCCAGTTCTTCAAGATCCATCCTGGCATCAACTCTGTAATTTTGATCATTTATTTTTTCAACCATCATCTCTTCAAGGTCATATTCATCAAAAATCTCGCCGACTATCTCTTCGAGTAAGTCTTCAATGGTGACAAGCCCGGCTGTTCCTCCATATTCATCAACAACAATAGCTAGATGAATCTTCTTTTGTTGTAACTCCGTTAAAAGTTCGCTAACTCTCTTATTTTCCGGTATATAAATAGCCGGGCGAATAAGGTTTTCTAGAGAGATTTCTTCTCCGCTCTTATTTTGATGCACCAAAATATCCTTGGCATATATTATTCCGATAATATTATCAACTGACCCCCGGAAGACCGGTATTCGGGAATGGCCGGTTTCAATTATTAAATTCATTAATTCATTAATTTTAGACTTTGAAGATACACTGACCATATCCATCCTGGGAACCATTACTTCTTTAACGACTGTATCCCCAAATTCAAAAATGTGATGGATATATTCCTTTTCATGTTCCTCTAAAACTCCTTCTTGCTCGCCAACACTTACCAATGTTTTAATCTCATCTTCTGTTAAAAACGGCCCTTTTCTTGTCGGCTTGCCTCCTAACAACCTGATGATCAGATTGGCCAAAAAGATAAAAATCTTGACTACCGGATAAAAGAAATAGCTAAGTATATGGATAGGTTTTATTACTATCATAGTCATTTTTTCAGCATTCTGGGTAGCAAAGGTTTTTGGAGTAATCTCACCGAAGACAAGTAAAATAAAAGTCATTATTCCGGTAGCAATCGATTTAGGCGCAGCCAGGCCTGCTTCTATTGCCAGGGCAGTGGCCAGAACTGATGCTCCAATATTGACAACATTATTCCCCAACAGAATAGTGGACAGATACCGCTCCGGTTGCTCATGCAAAATCTCCATCCATTTTTTTCTCTTGTCTTCATCTTCCATCAGGTGCCGTAATCTAATCTTGCTAAAAGAAGTAATTGCCGTCTCGGTCGAAGAAAAGAAAGCAGATAGAAAAATTAAGATTATAAATAAAAATATTGAACCTATATTCCCACCCAAGATACTCTTCCTTCCATATTCTATATGTAAATATATAAGACTTGGAACATTAAAATAGCCACTATAATACCTAGAATAGCTCCTATGACAACTTCATAATAATTATGAATACCTGCTTCAATTCTACTTTGAGAAACAAGAATAGCCATTAAGAAGACTAATATAGAAATAAAAGAAGCAGTTTTGATACTGGCCATTTGGTTTACAAGATAGGTGATACTGATAAAAATAAAAAAAGCAATTGCGCTATGCCCACTGGGAAGGCCTCCCCGTAAAGGGGTTCCATAACCGGCAATAGCCTTGGTAACAATTACTAAAATAATAAGTAAAAGTAAGCCAATAAAAGTAATATGTACAGGTGATTTTCTAATAAGCAAGAGGACCTTTAATGTATAAGGCGCCAATCTTGAGAAAAAGACAAGATATCCGACAACAATAGCATTTATACTTGAGACCAGAACTGCACCAGCCGCAACATCTTTAGCAATTTTCGCCAACGGATCATGGGTTGTAGTGGTTACATCAATTGCTGATTCAACAGCAGTATTTATCATTTCAGAAACCAAAACCATAGTTATAGTCAGAGCCAAAATAAGAAAATCAATTCTAGGAATTCCTATCAGCAGGCTTCCGAATAAAACAATAAAAGCAATGGTTAAATGAACTCTGATATTTCTCTGTGTTCTAAGGGCATATATTATTCCATCAATTGCGTAATTGAAGCTCTTTATTATAGAACGTTTTTCCATCTCTCAGTTATGCTCCGCTGTCAAAAGCTTTAATTAGTTCTATTTCCATTTTCTTCATTTCAGCAGCTTCAACAGATTCGGAATGCCTATACCCAAAAAGGTGGAGTATTCCATGAGTTAAAAGAAGTTTCATTTCTGATGCCAGGTCCGTATTATTTTGCTGAGCTTGTTTTTTAGCAATTGCCGGGCAGATTACTATCTCACCTATTAAATCACTATTATCTTTCAATTCATCCTCAAAATATTTAAAAGAAAGAACATCCGTTGGCCCTTTTCTCTGGCGAAATTTCTTATTCATCCTGCTCATCTCAAAAGTTGAAACAAGAGCTACGTTAAGTTCAATACTTGCAGGTACTTTTCTCTTTTTTAAAATATATGCAGCTAAATTTTTTAACGGGATATGGTCAACACTTACTTCATCCTGATTATCAATGATCAGGATTTCCATGTACTATCTTTCTCCTTTTTGTATCAATCAATTCAACATCCGGGTATTCAATTCTTGAATGGTATATACCTGTTAAGACTTTAGAAAAACTAGAAATTATTTTTTCCAAATCATTAAAGGTCAGGTTGCTTTCGTTTAATTGTTCATCGTCTACTTTACTTTGAACTATCTTTTTAATTGTTTGCTTTAGTCTGGAATCAGACGGCTTGCTCATAGACCTGGCGGCAGCTTCAACAGCATCAGCTAGCATTATTAAGGCGGCCTCTTTAGTTTTTGGCCTTTTGCCTGAATAGCGGTAATCGATTTCACATACTTCTTGTTTTTCAATGGTTTGTTTAGCTTTATGATAGAAATAAGTGACAATACTGGTGCCATGGTGTTGCTCGATTATATCAATTATCTCTTGCGGCAATTTATTCTCTTGGGCTATTTCTACACCTTCTTTAACATGAGAGGTAATAATCAAACAGCTCAGATTAGGGTTAATCCTGTCATGCTGGCTTTCCTTTCCCGGATTGTTTTCAACAAAGAAATACGGCCTCTTAATTTTTCCTATATCATGATAATAAGCTCCTACCCTGGCTAAAATCGGATTTGCCCCAATAGATTCGGCTGCGCTTTCAGCCAGATTTCCCTGGATAATACTGTGGTTATAAGTACCTGGGGCTTTCATCATCATTTCCTTCAATATTTGTTGATTTGGATTAGCTAGCTCCAAAAGGCTCATATCAGTAGTGATTTTAAAAGCCCATTCAAAAAAGGGAAGAGCTCCAATAGCCACCAGATAATATGATATAAAACCACTGGCCAAGCCGATTATGGTGTTATTCAGAACGAATCTAAAAGATAAATCTTGTAACAGGCTAATGGTAAAAGTTAAAAAACCCACAGCTAAAAAAACAAATACGCCCAATTTAGTCAAAGTCGACCTGGAAGAAACCCCGGATACTATATATGCAGCAAATAATCCACTGATCAAGGCGACAAATATATAACTGGGTGAGTTTCCGGTAATAATTCCCGTTAAAACAGTAGTAATCAGGACAACTACAGCTGCCAGTTGAAAATCAAAGAGTACAGATATGACTACGGCGATAGCCGCTATAGGAATAAAATAGGTAGATATTTTTAAAGGAATTATAAGTTCGGCAAATATTACAGTTACTGTTAACAGTAAGCCAATTAAGACTATATTCTTAAATCTATTATAGACATCATGCCTAAATTTCTTTAGATAAAAGGCGAATAGTGATAAGAGGGCAAGGATTAAAAAGTTTGTACCGGCTATAACCCGACCGGGGATCTTCTTTTTCATAATGCCCAGTTCTTTTAATATTTTTATCTGTTCAGGAGTAACAACCTGGCCTTCCTGAATAATTACCTCGCCCTCGATCTTTTTAACGATTACAGGTTCAACTTTATTGGCAGCATCATCTCTTGATTTTTCAGTTTGTTCCGCATCATAAACATAGTTTGATACAAGATTATTAGTCACAATCATATTAACAAGAATTGATTCATTGGGTTCAAGCTGAAGAGCTTTGGAAACCGAACTTACCGCGTCTCTATTTTCATCTAAGTTTTCCTGGGTTATCCGTCCCGACATAAACTGATTCGCAATTTTTACTGACTTATTTTCAAGGTCATCAAGTTTTTCAGGTGATAAAGATAAGGCTTGGTTGATAGTCTCTTTAGAATATTTAGTTCCGTATGTATCTATTAAAACTTCGGGTTTCTTTTTCGGCTCGATATCTTTATTCTCTTTTGTCTCCTTCACAGATTTAAAGAAATTACGAATATTTGTCTCAACTCTGTTTATGGAAACGGCATCATACTTATAGATTTCCTCAACACCATTTCTGGCCAGAACTTCCAATTCATTTGTTTTTTCTTTATCTACGAATTCAACACTTTGTGGGGCTTTAATAGTCTCAGGACTGGGTTTACCTTCAGTCACTCTAACTTGCTCCGGTAATATATCAATTGTCATAATCGCAGAGATAACAATAAAGAACAGAGCAAAGATAAGAAAGCGCTGAATTGACCTATTTTTTATAGAAAAATTAGCTCTTGCTTTAGATGAGATGTCTTCAACTTGTTTTTTGGTTTTGCTTTTATTTTTGCTTTTGTTTTTACTCTTTGGCATTTTTAAAACCTATTTATCAGAGCCTTCGTCAAATTTCTTATAAGCTTCAACAATCTTCTGGACAAGTTTGTGCCTGACTACATCTTTAGCAGTCAACCTAATAAAGCTGATCGATTCAATATCAGTCAATATCTTTTCTATAACTACCAGCCCCGACACCTGGCCTCTGGGTAAATCAATCTGAGTAATATCACCAGTTACGATCACTTTAGAACCAAAACCGAACCTTGTTAAAAACATCTTCATCTGTTCAGGGGAAGTGTTCTGTGCTTCATCTAAAATTATAAATGAATCATTCAGAGTCCGGCCTCTCATATATGCTAAAGGAACTACCTCAATAGTTCCCTGGTCAAGCAATCTTTTAAACTGCTCAACATCCATCATATCATAGAGAGCATCGAATAGAGGTTTTAAATAGGGATCAACTTTTTGATACATATCACCAGGTAGAAAACCCAGCTTTTCGCCTGCTTCAACTACAGGCCGAGTCAATATTAACCGTCCGATACTTTTGGACTTAAGCGCCTGGACTGCCATAGCCATGGCAAGAAATGTCTTCCCGGTACCGGCCGGCCCGATTACAAAAGTTAAAACATTTTTTCTGATAGCATTAATATATTCTTTTTGCCCTTTAGTCTTAGGAGATATAGCTTTGCCCCTGTGAACTAATATTGTATCGGAAAATATATCTTTTGGAGATATGCCTTCTTCTTCCCTAATAATCTCGATTGTTTCATTTACACTATGGGGCTCAAGCCTCCTGCCGGTCTCTAGAAGTTCGAGCAACTCCTGAAAGATGGTAGCCACAATTTCTGCTTCTCTTTCTTCACCTTGGATAGTAATCTCATTTCCCCTGACAATAATATCGCTATCAAAACGGGATTCAATGATTTTTAGCAGTTCATCATGATGGCCGAGCAACTCTACCATAGAATACTGACCAGGTACTAGTAATTTAACTTCCTTGATATTTAAAAGTGAGTCCTTGTTCATCCTATTTCGAAAGAGCCTCTCGAACCATTTGATTGACTACTTTCCCTTCAGCTCTCCCCTTTATAGCAGGCATTANNTGTAGCTTGAGTACTTTCTATTGCTTCCTTAATTATCCCTTCCAGCTCTTTTTCTGAAAGTTGTTCAGGCATAAATTCAGATAGGACTTCGAGTTCCTGGGATTCTTTCTCAGCCAGCTCAGGCCGATTACCTTTTTCATATTCAACAATTGCTTCCTTGCGCCTTTTAACCTCTCTGGAAACAATATCGGTAATCTCAGTCTCATCCAAAGTATCCATTTTTTCTATTTCGGCATTCTTTATAGATGCCTTAAGTAGCCTTAAGGTAGATAGCCTAATTTTCTCTTTTTCTTTAAGAGCTTTTTTAATCTCGCTATCTATATCTTCAATAAGGCTCATATTTTCACTCCCAAATACTGGTTTGTATTTTCTATATTATTCTACTACTATCTGTAAAAAGTGACTAATTATATCTTATAATCCGGTAAAAAATAAAGCTTTGTCCTGGCAAAAATCTATTTATTGGCTGATCATTCTACCCAGTTTTTTGCCTCCAAGTAAATGCATGTGGAAATGATCCACCTCCTGGCCTGCATCCGGCCCGCTATTAACAATCAACCTAAAACCATTTTGCTCAATGCCTTTTTGTATTGCTACTTTTTTAGCCATAGCCAGTAAATGCTGAAAAATAGTGAAATCAACCTCGTTTTCTGAGGCTCTAAAATCAATATGTTTTTTTGGAACAATCAACAAGTGAATGGGTGCCTGAGGATTGATATCTTCAAAGACAAAGGTCATGTTGTCTTCGGCGACCTTGGTAGATGGAATTTCACCAGCTATTATTTTACAAAAAATACAATCGTTCATTTCTGCCTCCAATCAATCATTTACCAGTTGACCAATTATATTTAAGCCTTCTCTTTCGACTGCTTTTATTTTCAAAAGTGATGACATCATACACTTTCTGGTTTTAAATTTAAAGNNGGTTTTAAATTTAAAGCGGATATAATTATCGCTCCAACCAGCCATAAAACCATTCTTATTTTCTTTTTCAACCAAGACTTCTTCAACTCCACCAACAACACTATCTATAAAGGATTCCTCAATATCCATATTAATCTTGAGCAGGATATCAGAACGCCTCTTTTTTTCGTCAGGTGCTACTGAATCCTCCAGCTTAAAAGCTTTAGTTCCCGGGCGAGGCGAATAACGGAAAATGTGTAATTTGCGAAAATGTACACGCTTGATTAAATTTAATGTCTCTATAAACTCTTTTTCACTCTCACCGGGAAAACCTACCATTATATCTGTTGATATGGCTAATCCGGGAATAGATTCAAGAGCAAAATTTATATTTTCTACAAATTCTCTAGCTTTATATGGCCTTTTCATCTCCTTTAAAATGCGGTTCGAGCCACTCTGCAGAGGGATATGAAGATGACGGCAGATTTTATCCTGAAAACTTAACCATTTAATAAAAGTTTTATCTATATAAAATGGTTCGATAGAGCTTAACCTTATCCTGAAAGCTCCCGGTATATCAACAATATTTTCCAGCAGAGATTTTAGATTAATTTTCTCTTTCAGGTCAGGACCGTATAATCCTAGGTTAATTCCGGTAATAACAATTTCTTTTACACCGTTATCTATAAGTTGCCTTGCTTCTTCTATCACCTGGGAAGAAGGTTTGCTTACTGGCAAACCTCTGGCTAATGGCACGGCACAATATGTACAAAAAGAAGAGCATCCATCCTGTATCTTAAGCAAAGCTCTGGTATGCTTAGCTTGCAGGGCAAAATTCATGTTTTCGGTATTTGTTAAATCAAGGTTTTTACCTATTATCTCAGCCAATTCATCTTTATTTTCTTGGAAGACTATTAGGTCAGCTTTCAATTTATCTTCAAAGTTTTTGGAAAATTTTTTAGCGTAGCATCCCGTAAAAACGGTTAGGCCATTATCCTTGCCGTAACGCTTGGCTTTATTTAATAATTGGCGGGACTTTTTTTCACTTCCTGCTGTTACATAGCAGGTGTTAATAATATAAAGGTCAGCTCCAGGTTTAAAATCAACCAGCTCACCGCCCTTTATCTTTAATTCTTTAATAATCTGTTCTGCTTCATACTGATTTACTTTGCAGCCTAGAGTGTGAATGGCAAACTTCATTAAATTTTTGCCTCCAGGCCGAACTTGAAAAGAGTCACCACGACTATTCCCGCTGTCTCCGTTCTTAATATATTTCGGCCAAGGCTAACTAGCTTGGCTTCAGTTCTTTTTAGCGCCTCAAGTTCCGTTTGGGGGAAACCCCCTTCGGGTCCAACAATCAAGCTTACTTGGCCGGGTTGGGCTTTTTTAATTGCTTCATTGACCGAAAGATCGG
>JABAOC010000380.1_pt5 | contig 30575 bp, 25 predicted proteins | sample 7062161 | NCBI WGS metagenome assembly JABAOC01 (sample SAMN14538625, study PRJNA623070) | marine sediment metagenome | biome: marine biome [ENVO:00000428]; feature: marine pelagic biome [ENVO:01000023]; material: deep marine sediment [ENVO:00002113] | place: India: Gulf of Khambhat ... | reverse complement strand
CCCATCTGGTGGGCGATGATGCCGCGCAGAACCTCCGACGTCCCCCCGCCGAGCAATAGGAATCTTGCATCGCGGAAATACCGCTGGACATCGTACTCTGTGGCAAAGCCATAGCTCGCGAAAATCCGGGAGGCACCGTCAGCCAGGTGGTTGGCCATCTCCGAGGCAAAGAGTTTCGCCATGGATGCCAGCTTCATATCGCACTGACCCTGATCGAGGAGCCAAGCGGCACGGTAGACCAATAACCGAGCAGCTTCTAGCTGGGTGGCCATGTCGGCCAACGTGTGGGAAATGGCCTGGAACTTGCCGATGGGACGGTCGAACTGAATTCTCTCTTGAGCGTACCTGGCGGCCGCATCCAATGCAGCTCGTCCTAGGCCGAGGCTGAGCGAGCCCATCATGATGCGAATCTCCTCCAGTATCCCTTGCAGGTTGGCGAAGCCCGTCCCCTCTTCCCCGAAGAGGTTCTCCTCGGGGATACGGCAATCTTCCATGATCAGCTCACCCGTCCCCAGACCCCGTACCCCCATCTTGGCGATATCCTTGCCGATGCTCACGCCCGGTCTCTCCCTCTCTACGAGGAACATATCGATCCCCTTGAAGCCGACCTCGGGATCTGTCTTGGCCGCCACAGTGAAGAAGTCGGCCAGCTTGGCATTGGTGACCCACATCTTGCGTCCATTCAAGACGAAACCGTCGCCGTCGCGGCGCGCAGTGGTTCTGATCGCTCCCAAGTCGGACCCGGCATCAGACTCAGTCATGGCGATGACGCCCAACTTCTCGCCCTGGATGGCCGGAACCAGTAGCCTCTGCTTCTGTTCCTTCGAGCCAAAGCGGTGGATGAAACTGGTGCCCATCAAACATTGCATGGCGACACTGGCAGCAAGACACATGCTACCCCTGGCCAACTCCTCACAGAGGATGGTGAACATAACATTGTCGCCGCCCGATCCTCCGTACTCCTCTGGGTAGCGGATGCCGAGATACCCAAGTTCGGCCACCTTGTTGAAGAGTTCAAGGGGAAACCGACCCTCCTCATCGACAGCGGCCGCAGCGGGGATGACCTCCTGCTCCACGAAGTCGGCCACACTACTCCTAACCAACTCCTGCTCATCGGTCAATCGGAAATCCATCGCTCGTGACTCGGCGGCTCAACACGCAGCAGGTGCGAGCCAGTCTGTGCCGCTCGAAGCGGCTCATCCCTCCGCCAGTTCATTCAGAATCTCTTCTAGGGCCCAGATCAATTGCTCGTTCTCCTCCCTCGTGCCAACCGTCACCCGGATCGCCCCCGGTACGCCAAAACCACCCGCGGGACGTACAATTACGCCCCGACGCAGAAAGGCCTCACTCATCGCACGTTCCTCATGCTTGAGTTCCGGCATCAGTATGAAATTGGCATGACTGGAAACATATGCTAGATCCAGCCGGTCGAACTGCCCGTAGAGGTATCTCTTCTCGCTAGCATTCTTGCTCCGACTCTTCCGAACATGCTCCTCGTCGTCCAAGCTCGCGGTCGCTCCGACTAGATTGACTGAGCCGACATGGAAAGGCGAACGCGCATGATGGAGATACTCTACTATCTCCTCCTTGGCGACGCCATAACCGACCCTCAGGCCAGCCAACCCATGGATCTTGGAGAAGGTGCGGGTGACGATGACGTTGCGGCCTTCCTTGATGTACTTCCTGACGTCCGCATAGTCCTCATCTTCCACGTAGTCGTAGTAGGCCTCATCGAATACTACGAGCACGCGCTCGGGCACCTGGTCCATGAAGTCGTCGACCTGCTGCTGGGTCAACAACGTGCCCGTAGGGTTGTTGGGGTTGGCGACGAAGATCAGACGCGTGCGGTCAGTAATCCTCCGTGCCATCGCCGGCAGGTCGTACGCGTACTCCTTCGCCTCGACGAGGACAAGGTCGCCGCCGAACATCTCCGTGTAGATCCTGTACATGGGGAATGTGGAGACACAGATGATGCTCTCGCCACCGTGGTGCAGGAAGGCCAGGCACACCATGCGGAGCACGTCGCACGAGCCATTGCCGATGATGATGTTCTCCTCGTCAAGCTCAGGGTGTATGCGTTCAGCCAGTTTCGCGCGCAGGTCGTTCTCAATGGTACCAGGGTAGCGATGGGCTTTGGTGATCGACCGCCCCATCGCCTCTACGGCCAGAGGTGACGGACCATAGGGATTCTCATTTGAAGCAAGCTTGATGATCGTCTCCAGCCCGTACTCCCTCTGCACCTCCTCTATGGGCCTTCCAGCAACGTAGAGAGGCACCCTTATCAGATTCTCGTTAAGGTCAAGCTTTTCCATTGTCGCCTCTAACCTCAGCCAATAAGGCTTGTCAGATCACTCCCCCCTCTTTCAGTTCTTCCACCTTCTCCGCACCGTATCCCAGCAACTCGCCGTAGATCTCGTCATTATGTTCACCCATGCGGGGCGGGAAGGACAGCTGCATGTCTACCGATTCGAGATAGGGCGTGATGACGGGTGTCGGCGGCAGGAATACCTCAGTACCAGTGTGGGGATCTCGTGACGAGATCAACCTGTCCTTGACCAGTGGGTCCTCTATCACCTCCTTGATGGTCTTGACCGTGGAGATGGGCACTCGGATGCTGTTGAATAGTTCGATCAGCGCTGTTGTGGTCTTCGTCCTGGTGATCTCGTTGATCTCCTCATTCAGCTGCTTAACGTCGGCGATACGTCCGGCGTTCACCTTGCGCTCTTCCTTGTACAAAGACTCGAACCCTGGAAGCTCGGTGATGGCTTGCCATTGCCTGTCATTGCCCACGGCGATGTAGACATAGCCGTCCTTGGACTCGTAGACTGAAACCGGCGCGAAGAACTCGTGGGTGTTTCCTCGTCGCGTGATCTCCGCACCGAAGCTCTTCGTCAGGAGCACAGGATTCACCTGCCAGGACACAGCGCTTTGGAACATGGAGATGTCTATCCGCGAGCCCTCACCGGTAGCCTGGCGCTTGTATAGCGCCCCCATGATCTGGCCATAGGCGTGCTCACTCGCGCCCAGGTCCGCCATGGGCAACCCGAACACCTGGGGCGGACCATCGGGCTCCCCCGTCAGATCCATGAACCCGCACCTGGCCTGCAGGATAGGGTCATAGGCCGCCTCATTGCTTTCGGGCCCGAACCCCGTGATGCCCACCCAGATGATGTCTTCCTTGATGGCTTTCAGTTGCTCATAATCTATGCCAAGCTTGGCATAGTTGCGCGGCAACTGATTTGAGGCGAAGATGTCCACACGCAGCTTCAGAATCAGATCACGCAGCACTGCCTGTCCCTCTTCGCCTCCCACGTTCAGCGTGATGGCCTTCTTGCCCACATTGTTGGGGAGAAAGTAGCTGTCCATCGCTTCCTCGCCCAGCACGTTGCTCCCCACCAGGCGGTTGGGATCGCCCCGCTCGGGGTGCTCGACCCTGATGACCCTCATGCCCTCGGCAGCCAGCCTGTACGTGAGATAGGGCAGGACAGTTGCCTGCTCCATGCTCAGTACGGTGAGATCGGCGAACAGATCCTTCATTTCCCCTCCTGGGCTTCGTCTTCTTTCTCTCTCAAAGCCTTCAGGACCTTCTCTGGCGTTATGGGCAGCTCTCGAATTCTCACCCCTACGGCATCATAGACCGCATTCGCAATAGCGGGAGCGGTGGGTATGCAGGCAGGCTCCGCCATCCCCTTGGCGCCAAATGGGCCAGCAGGGTCGTCGGTCTCTACAATGATGGAATCGATGGGGGGCATATCCTTGGCAGTAGGAAGGGCGTAGTCCGCGAAGTTGGGATTGAGCACCTCCCCATCCTGGACAACAAGCTCTTCGTAGAGGCCGTACCCCAGTCCCATGGATACGCCACCCTGGATCTGGCCCTCGACGGCCATGGGGTTGATCGCCCGCCCCACATCGTGGGCAGCCGCGATTCTCAACACCGTCACCTCACCGGTCTCCGTGTCCACCTCGACTTCTACCGCCTGCGTGGCGAAGCCGTAGGCGGCCGAGATGTTGCCTCGAAATTCCTTGTCCTGTCTCTCTGTGGGAGGCTCGTACCAACCCTTGGCCAAGATCACATTTCCGTCGGGGCGAAAGTGCTTGCTCCTCACTATCTTGGCGAAGGGGATCCACTCCTCTGGCTCGCCCTTGCGGAAGATCCTACCGTCCTTCATGTCCAGATTTTCCACTCGCTCGCCCAAGTTCTCTGCCGCCCCTTCGAGAATCTGGCGTTTCGCATCCGCTGCCGCCAGACGCGCCGAATTACCAGCAATGAAGGCGGTCCGGCTGGCATGCGCCCCCACATCCCAGGGAGTGATATCTGTGTCGCTGTCGATCACGGTGACGCCATCGATCGGTATTCCCAATTCCTCCGCCACAATCTGGGCCAGTATTGTGTCGGTGCCCTGGCCCATGTCGGTGGCGCCTGTGACCAGCGTCACCTTGCCGAAGTCGTCGACTTTCAAGGTGCTACCGCAACCGTCCGAAGGATAGATCCGCGCCCCCCCTCCCACGTGAATCATGGACGCCATACCCACACCTCGGCTGCCTGGTTTGGCCCGCTTCTCCGTCCACGCTACCGTCTCCGCCGCCTTCTCAATGCACTCAGTCAGACCACAGGTGGTTATCTTCACCCCTTGGCCCGTTACATCGCCAGGTTGGTTGGCGTTCTTCAAGCGGAACTCCATGGGGTCCATACCCAATTCGTGGGCCAGCATATCCATGTGCGACTCCACCACGAAGGTGGCCTGGGGATTCCCGTACCCCCTCATCGCCCCGCTGTAGGGGTTGTTGGTGTAGGCCACAACTACGTCGTACTTGACGTTGGGAACGCGATACAGAGAAGAAATCGTTTGCATCATCACCAGTGGAGTGGTAGATCCCCACGAGCTGTAGGCTCCGTTGTCCAGAATCATGCTCACCTGACGGGCCGTGAGAGTGCCGTCTTTCTTCGCCCCGCTCTTGATATCACAAATCACGGGCTGCCGTGTGGGAGAGGCGATGAACTCCTCCTCCCGGGTGAACGCTATCCTGACCGGGCACCCTGTCTTCTCAGCCAGCAGGACGCAGATGGGCTCAAAGGGGTACATGTCCAGCTTGCTGCCGAAACCACCACCAATGGGCGCCTTGATCACTCTGACCTTGGTGGCCGGCAAGCCCAGGGCAGTGCTCAAGTCCCGCTGGTAGAGGAAAGGCATCTGCGTCGAACTCCACACTGTCAAGTCGCCCGATGGACCGAAGCTGGCTAAGACAAAGCACGTACCCATGCAACAGTGGGTGACGAACGGCAGGCGGAACCGATCCTCGACAACGACATCCGAATCGGCAAAGCCTCGAAGAACGTCGCCATGGAAGTACGCCTGCCGCATCTTCTCCTGGATGTTGTTCGGGGCCTCATCGTGAATGATGGGAGCACCAGGCTTCATCGCCTCCTCGGGGTCGAAGACACACGGTAGGTCCTCGTACTCTACCTTGATCAACTCCAGCGCCTCTTGCGCCGTATCCTCGTCCACGGCTGCGACCGCTGCGATCTCATCACGCAGGGAACGTACCTTTCCCGATTTCAAAACCGGGTTGTCCCGTGCCCATCCGATCTTCATCTCTGGAATGTCTTCAGCGGTGAGGATAGCCTTCACCCCAGGCAGAGCCTTCGCCCTGCTGGTGTCGATGTTCAATATGCGAGCGTGGGCATGCTGGCTCCTGAGGATCTTTCCGTAGAGCATACGGGGCGACTGCATGTCGTGGCCGTACACGGTCCGGCCGGTGACTTTGCCCGGCGCATCAAGCTTCGGCACCCTTTGGCCCACAAATGAGAACTCTTGCGACATAAGTGCGTCCTCCGGCACGATCGGTCAGCCCTCACCAACCGCTTTGATGGCTTCTACGATCTTCACGTATCCGGTGCACCGACAGAGGTTCCCGGAGATGGCCTCTTTGATCTCCTCCTCGCTGGGGTGAGGGTTCCGGTCGAGTAGCGCTTTTGCTGACATCAGCATCCCAGGAGTGCAATATCCGCACTGCACTGCACCATACTCGATGAAGGCCTTCTGGAGTGGGTGCAACTCTCCCCCGGAGGCCAAGCCCTCCACGGTCAGCACCTCCCGCCCCTGCGCCTTGCCGGCCGGCACGATGCAGGAGGTGACTGGGTCGCCGTCCAGCAGCACGGTGCAGGCTCCGCACTCGCCTGCGCCGCAGGCCTCTTTCGTCCCGGTCAACTCAAGTTCACCGCGAAGTACGTCCACCAGCAAGGCGTCAGGCTTGACCTCTATTGTGACCTCCTCGCCATTCAACCTCATAGTCAAAGATTCCATGATCAGTACTCCCTGGCTGGAACTACCCTCTCTCTTCCTCATGAGCGTGCGGCCTCCACGGCCCGCTCCAGGGCACGCTTCAGCAGAACCTTGACCATCTCTTGACGATACTCCCTGGAGGCTCGCAAGGGATTGCTGCGCGGCTGTGCCTCCTGGCTGGCTATCTCCAAAGCGGACGCGATTACCTCGGCCTCGATGGGCCTCCCCTGCAGAGCCTCCTCGGCCTTCCGGGGACGGAAGGGGGTCAGCGCCACGGGACCAAGGGCAAACCTCACATCTACGAACTCTGTGCCTTCTTCATCCAAGCCCGCCACCGCTGCCGCATTTAGGATGGGCAGTGCCAGGGCCCTTCGCTTCGCCAATCGCTCAAAGGCCGAACCCTCCTTGCTGTCCAATGCCCGAAACCTCAGAGCTACGAGAATCTCAGAGGTGGCGTCCACCGTGGAGTGTCCAGGTCTCACGTAGAGGTCCTCTAGAGACTCCACACGTGTTCCCTGCTGACCAGCTATCTCCGCCTCTGCACCCAACGCCAGAAGAGGGATTGCTGTGTCCGCAGCTGGCTGGCCGTTGACTATGTTGCCACTCACCGTTCCCATGTATCGTATCTGGGGAGAACCGACCGCCGCTGCGCCTTCGGCCAGCGCCGCAGCCTTCCCTCTAATGAGGACCGACGACGCCAATTGGTGGTGGGTGACACAGGCACCGATGCGGACTATGTCTCCTTCCTGTATGATGCCCCTCAACTCAGGCATTCGGCTGATGTCCACCAGGCAGTCAGTCTGCCGCTCCTTCTTCTTCAACTGCGGTATCAGGTCTGTCCCGCCAGCAATCACCCTTGCCCTGCCCTCGTGATCTGCCAGGATGGCCAATGCCTCGTCGACGGAGGCGGGGAAAAGGTACTTCTCCCACTTCATCGTTTACTCCCATAGCCCGCTTCGAAAGCCTGCAGGTTTACCTCCCTGAATCTGGATGGCGTGATGCGTTCGATGGTAGCCCTTATGTCCTGGCGGGTGAAGGGCACCTCCGGCACGCTGACAGCGTAGCCGATGAGGGCCAGATTGGCCGAGCGGGGAGAGCCCAGGTTGAGGGCTATTTCGTCAGCCGGAAAGCTATGGGCCACAATGTCGTTCTTGGATAGGTACCCCTTCACGCCGGCATCCCAGAAATCGGGGTAGGAGCTGTTGACGAAGCACAAGCCGCCCTGTCTGACGAAGGCCACGGTGCGGTAGGCTTCGTCTGTTTCGAACGCCATGAGGACGTCAGCCGTGCCGTGCCTGATCAAGGGGCTCTCGTAACTTCCGATCTTCAGGTGCGAGACAACGGAACCGCCGCGCTGACTCATACCATGGGTTTCCGAACCCAGCACATCGTAGCCCAGAGCCAGCGCGGTCTCCGAGAACACCCTGGTAGCAAAGAGGATCCCTTGCCCCCCGACGCCAGCCAGGATCAGCTTCAGGTCCATTTCATTCTTCGGCTTCAACAATACACTCCTTGGGGCAGGCTTCAATGCAGACGCCGCAGTTCACACAGATGCGCCGATCAACCACCACACGGCCTAGACCTTCGTCCAGCAAAAGAGCAGGGCACTCGAAGGCAATCTGGCAGTACTTGCAGGCGTCGCACTCCTCGGTGACCGTCACCCGCACGGGATTCTCCAGCAGCGGGGTGGGATCGTGCAGGACGCAAGGACGTCTGGCGATGATCACGGCGACTCCCCCGTCCGGCTGACGAGTATGTGCCCTCGCCCGCTTCACCAGCGCCTCGAAATCCTTCACCCGATAGGGATCCATTTCCTCGACGAATCGCACACCACATGCCTGGACCAAGTCCTTGATAGCCACCTTCTGGCCCTGACCACCGTCGGCCAGGATGCCTGAATCCGCCGTGGGCTGCATACCGGTCATGGCTGTGATATTGTTGTCGAGAATCACCAGGACGAAGCGGGCCTGGTTGTGAACAGCACTCGCCAGTGGAGCCACGCCTGCGTGCAGAAAGGTAGAATCGCCGATGGTGGCCGCGATGGGCACGTCCATGCCATCCTGATGATAGGCTTGATACAGACCAGTAGCGATGGTGACAGCGCCACCCATGTCGAGACAGGTGTCCACCGCCTCCAAGTTCAGGCCCAGGGTGTAACATCCGATATCGCTGGGGTAGATGGCTTTCGAACCCAGAGCTCTCTTCATGGCGAAGAAAGCGGCCCTGTGCATGCAACCGGGGCAGAGCCTGGGTCGGCGGATGGGAAGATCCAGGTCCGCCACAGCCCTGGCCAATTCCTCGACACCTACCTCCCGCGGCAAATCCAGACCCATTTCCTCCGCTTGCCCCGCCAGAATCTGGTGTACCACCTCCGGAGTGAGTTCCCCGGCTGAAGGCACAACGCCGTTGTAGCGTCCGAGCACCTTGTTCTTGTCCAAGATCTGCAACTCGATGACGGCGTCGGGTTCCTCCAAGACTAGCGCCTGAGTGCAACCCGCGACGAAGTCAGCGACCAATCTCTGAGGCAGCGGATGAGGGGTTCCGATCTTCAGAATAGGGAACCGTCCGTTCAGCCCCAATTCCCGCAGCGTATCGGCTAGCACGGAATAGCTGCTCCCGGCGGCGATGAAACCCAGCCTGTTGTCCTGTCCCCCGTGCAGTACGTTGAATCCTGACCCCTCAAACTCCTCTTTGATGTTGGCCAGCTTCTCATTCAACTCCTTGTGCAGGATATAGCGAAAGCGAGGCGTGGCTGCCCAGCGGCCAGGGTCCTTCTCGAAGTCGGCAGAGCGCTTGAGCTCCTGGATCGGCAGGAACGTGATGTTCTGTCTCGCATGGGACACACGGATGGAGGGGCGCAAGATGACCGGCAAGCGATGTCTCTCGGATAACTCAAACGCGGCCTTCACCATGTTCTTTGCCTCGCGCGGGCTCGAAGGATCCAGGGCAGGCACCTTGGCGAACATGGCGAAGAAGCGCGTATCCTGCTCCGTTTGCGAAGAATGGGGCCCAGGGTCATCGCAGGAGATGATGACGAAACCGCCCTTGACACCTGTGTATGCTGAACTCATGAGCGGGTCGGCGGCCACGTTCAGGCCCACCTGCTTCATAATCACCGCTCCACGCTTGCCCGTGTAGCTCGCCGCCAGGGCCACCTCGTAGGCCACCTTCTCGTTGATACTCCACTCCACGTGGGTATCCAAGCCCAGCTCTTTCTTGAACCTTACGACCGCGGGCAGAATTTCAGAACTGGGGGTACCAGGATAAGAGGCCACCACATGGCATCCGCTCTCCACGATGCCGCGTGCGATGGCCTCGTTCCCAAGCAGCACCTCCTGTCTAGATTCGTTCAATCAACCATTCCCTTCGACAGATTATTCAGCGGGGAAGAGACAGCGGAGCAAACCAATTCAGTCGCTCCGCCGACATGCCATCCATGACACCAGTGCGCTACTCATCAAATCTCATGACTGGCTCTGGATAGAACCTCACCCGGTTCTCCCTGATCTTCCTCTTGATCAGGCTCTCGAGCCAGATGTTCTTCTGCTCCAAAGGTATGTCAGAATCGAGCATCACTACATCCACGTTGAGTCCCAGCGCTCGACCGGATATGGTATGTCTGGTTACGCCCATGGGCAGCTTCGCCCCGTCCAGGGACGTCCTCATGATCTCTCCACGACTATAGCTGGGAAAGACGACCACCGCCGTCAGTTCGGGGTACTCCTCCAGCAAGTCCTTTGTCTCGTCGGTTGTGACGCGGTAGACCTCCGCCTGTCCCCTGTAGACGTTGACCACGTCATTCAGGAGGGCAACCTGGTCTCCCAGGCGCATCCCACCCTTCGCACCCAACACGGTGCCATCTCGCAACACGAGATAGCACAGGATTGTCCTCAGCGACAGTGCCCTACGGGCCAAGTCCAGCTCCATGGGCTTGACATCCAGTCCGCCGAGGGCCTCCAATCTCTCCAAGAGCTCATCCTTCGACATGTTGACGACAACGTGGCACCAGGCATACAGCTGGATGCTGGGGGCGTGGTAGTCAACTACCTGAACCAAAACGTCTCCAACGCCCAGCTTCCTCAATGCTGCCACCCTCGTGGCGCCATCCAAGAGGACGTAACTATCTCCAGCTTCCACGACCACGGGAGGGTTCTTGAGGACACCGTCAACCTGCAGGCGCCGGGCTAGCCGTTCGACCCGCTTTGGATCCACCTCCTCGTGACCGATCACATCCGAGGAGTGGACGATGCGCAGGACAACATCAGTCGGTTTCATCACGCTGGTTATGACTCACAGACCAGAAGGGAAGGACAAGGAGTGGCATCCCTGCCCTTCCCTCATTCATTCCGCATGGTCCTATCGAAAAGGGTCGCGGCTACCCGTACTCGGGCGAAACCTCGGGCAGTTCCTCCTGTGCCGCTTTGATCTTCTCCTCAGGGTACTCGTAGTTGACCAGGTCACCTGCAAAGAAGGCGTCGAACGCTGCCATGTCGAAGTGACCGTGCCCGCAGAGGTTGAAGGCAATGACCTTTTCCTCCCCGGTCTCCTTGCACTTCAAGGCCTCGTCCATGGCTACCTTGACGGCGTGAGATGGCTCTGGAGCGGGGATGATGCCCTCCGCCTTCGCGAAGCTCGCCGCGGCCTCGAACGTGGGAACTTGGTGTATGGCGCGAGTCTCCATGATCCCCAGGTCGTTCAGTAGGCAAATGATCGGCGCCATGCCGTGATACCGCAGCCCTCCGGCGTGGATGGGAGCAGGGATGAAGCTGTGGCCCAGCGTATACATCTTTGCCACGGGCCCCGTCGCTGCCGTGTCGCCAAAGTCATACTTGTACAGGCCCTTGGTCACCGACGGAGAGGCCATGGGTTCCACGCAGATGATCTGGATGTCTTTGCCATCCTTGATCTTGTCTGGGATAAAGGGCAGACTGAAGCCTCCCATGCTGCTGCCACCGCCGATGCAGCCGATCAGTACGTCCGGGTAGTCGTCCGCCATCTCGAACTGCTTCTTCATCTCCTGGCCGATCACCGTCTGATGCATCAAGACGTGGTTGAGAACACTCCCCAGCGAGTACTTGGTGCCCTCGGTGGTAGCGGCGTCCTCCACCGCCTCGCTTATGGCTAGCCCGAGGCTGCCTGTATGCTCGGGATCTTCTTCCAGATACCTCCTCCCGGCGTGGGTATCGGGACTCGGACTGGGTACAACTGTGGCGCCCCAGGCCTCCATCATGCTCTTCCGATAGGGCTTCTGGCGGTAGCTGATCGCTACCATGTACACCTTGCACTCCAGGCCGAAGAGATTGCAGCCAAAAGACAAGGCGCTACCCCACTGCCCAGCGCCCGTTTCGGTGCTGATGCGGGTCTGTCCCTCCATCTTGTTGTAGTACGCTTGCGCCACGGCTGTGTTAGGCTTGTGGCTACCTGGCGGGCTGACACCCTCATACTTGTAGTAGAGGCGGGCCGGGGTATCTAGCGCCTTCTCCCACCGAAATGCCCTGTACAGCGGAGTGGGCCGCCACAGCTTGTACACCTCGCGCACCGGCTCCGGGATCTCAATCCAGGGTTCCTGACTCACTTCCTGCAGAATCAATTCCATGGGGAAGAGCGGGATCAGGTCGTCCGGTGTCATGGGGTCCAAGCGGGCAGGGTGAAGATACGGAGGCAGAGGCTGCGGCAGGTCAGGCTGAACGTTGTACCAGTGGGTAGGGATGTCCTTCTCTTCCAACAAGAACTTGGTCTGTTCCATTCCTTCTCTCTCCTTCCAGTGGGGCTGGGAGCCTCCAAGAGGGTCCTGTCCACTTCTTTGAACAGGGTGGTAGTAGGGCCTCCTCGAAGCTCAGGTTGAGGTCAGCGGGAAAGAAGCTTCGACGATCGTTCCCTCGATATGCATCACCCCCTTTCATCCACTTCGATGATCGGTACCCGACAGGCAAGACAGTCTTAGTATATCATCAAAGGGCCCGTGCGACAAGCCGGCAGATCCTCGCCGTGCTCCGCGGCCCCTACGCACCACGGGAGTTCAGCCTTTGAGCACGAAGCGGCAGAGTTCATCTCCCTTGGCCCGGCATAGTACTTCCTCTGACTCAACCTCGGTATCGAAGATCCCGGTGGCCATTCCAGCCATTACCCCGCGAATCATGTGGCACACACCATTCTCCGCATCGCCATAGGCCTCGGCAAAGGGCGAGTTCTTGACCACGACGATCAACTGCCTGTTGTCGACATCGAGCTTCTCGACTTCGAACTTACCCCAACCTATCTCGCCCCCCATTCTGCACATGAAGGCCACGATCTCTTCATCAGAGTAGTTGAAGACCTCTTTGTACCTTCGCGAAGAACGCGATCCGCCCGTGTACCCACCGGCCATCATCATCTCGGCCACTCTGTCGCCGACTTCCGCCTCTACGGCTTTCTGGAAGTCCACGACGGTGTCGGGCCGGATGACCATGTATGGCACCCCCTTGAAGGCGATGCGGCCTTCCTCGGCAGAGTACTCTAGGTTGTCCAAGATGGAGTTGTCCATGGCCCCTACCCTCTGAGCTTCTCTGTTGCCTCCTGGTCTATCTGCATAGTGCCTGGGTCCACCACTACCTTGTAGTCCTCCCGCGCGCTCTCCAGAGTGACTTTTCCATCTCTGACATCTTGGAGCAGCGACTCCGGATCACGTTCCAAGGGATCGCCGTAGCCACCCGCGCCCGGAAGTCGCAAGCTAACCACATCGCCTGTGTTGAGGACATCCAGTCCCTTGGACTTGAGCGGTTTTTGCTGTGGTGTATCGGGGTTGAGGATGAACTTGCCCTTGCTCCCTTCCTGGCCCCCAAAGAGGCCGAACGCACCGAACTTCTGGCGGTCACCGTAACGCGCCAAAGAGACGTTGTCGGTCAGCACCTCGATGTCGCGACGCACCGTCAGTCCACCGCGGTACTTGCCAGCCCCGGCGGAGTCCGGAATGAATTCGTATTTCAGGATACGAACCGGATACTCCAGTTCGACCGCCTCAATAGGCGTGTTCTTGAACCGCGCCAAATGGGAGTCCTGGCCGTCCCTACCATCCTTGGTGGGTCTGGCACCTGCGCCGCCACCTTGAATATCGATGTACACAAAGCGCTTGCCCGTCTTAGGGTGGTATCCGCTGAACCCACAGTTGGTGATCTGACCGTGGCAGCCAGCCTGCACCCCGTCGGGTACCGCCTTGGACAACGCCAGCATCATTGCCTCGGCGATCTTCTGCGACGTATTGGTCCGGGCACCCACCGCTGCAGGCATTCTAGGATTGACGATCAGTCCCTCCTCAGCCTCCACCGTGAACGGGCGGTAGCACCCAGAATTGGGAGGGACATGGGGGTCGATGACGGCGATGAGGGCGTAGTAAACAGCGGCGTGGACAGTGGCCAAGGGGCAGTTGATGTTTCCCTTCACCTGCTTCGCTGTCCCATCGAAGTCGACAACCACCTCGTCGCCCCTCTTATGGATGTTCACCTGCAATTTGATGGGCTCATCAGTCTGACCATCATCGTCGATCCAGTCCACGCCGGAGTAGGTGCCGTCTGGGATCTTCCCTAGCCCAGCCCGGATGCGGCTCTCCGAATAGTCCAGCAGCATCTCCTGGCACTTCTGAACAACGTCGATACCGTACTTGTCGAAGATGTCCTTTAGCCGCTGAACACCCACGAAGTCGGCCGAAGCCTGAGCTCGGATGTCTCCGAGCGTCTTGTCGGGTACCCTGATGTTGTTCTCCAGGATGCCAAAGAGCTCGAGATCTTCCTTCCCTTTCTTATATAGCTTGACCATAGGGAAGCGCAGGCCCTCCATATAGATCTCCGTCAGCCCGCCCGCGGTCCCGCCGGGGACCGCACCGCCCATATCTGAGTGATGCGCGATACTCCCAGTGAAACCTACCAACTCACCATCGTAGTGGGCCGGCGCGAAGGTAACCATGTCCATGACGTGCTGGCCGCCGGCATAGGGGTCGTTGAACATGATCAGATCGTCCGCGTCGAGATCCTCGGGCTTGTACCTCTCGACAAGGGCGCGCATACCAAGCTCGAATCCCGTGAGCAGCATCGGCGCGTGGTGAGCCTGCGCGATCGTATTGCCATAGCGATCGAACACCGAGCACGTCATGTCCTCGATCTCCTTGATAACGGTCGAGCGAGCCGTGCGCACCAGCGTGCGACCCATCTCATCAGCCGCCTGTTCCATAGCATAACGGATGACCTGCATGGTGATGGTATCGGCCTTATAAGGCATGGAGTACCTCCTAGGGTCGAAAGTGACTACATCTCTGGTTACGACAGAGGGATGACGATGTTGCCAAACTCGTCCACCGTACCCTCGACGCCGGGGGTGATCACAGTTGTGGATGCAATCTCCTCGATCAACGCTGGGCCCTTCACCACAGACCCCGGGCGCAAGAGTGCACGGTCGTAGATCGCCGTGTCGATGAAGCCCTCTGTGGGGAAATGGACTGGACGGGTGCCTTTGCGAGCGACGTCAGCGTCACCACCTGCACCCCCGGTGTGGGCCAGAGAGACCGCTGGCACCTTGCCGATGGCCGCGAGCCGCAAGTTGACAAACTCGACCCTCTCGTCCACAGAGCCGTAGGCGTAGATGCGGTGATGCAAGTCGTGGAAGAGATCTACGATCTCTCTGATATCCTCACGTGTCAGATTCTCCTTCCGCTTCACTGGGGTGCTAAGCTCGTACGACTGGCCTTCGTACCGCAGGTCGGCCGACCAGAGAACCTCGATCTGATCTTCAGGCACGTTCTGAGACTTCAGTTGGGCTCTGCCCATCGCCTCCAGCCCCTTGAAGTTCGCCAATAGCTCCTCTGGCGCCAGTTCCTCCTCGTTCTTGGCCACCGTGGATGCGTAATCATAGCGCGTATTGGCGACGAGAAGGCCTACTGCCGAGAAAGTACCGGCATACGGAGGCACGACCACCCTCTTCATGTCCAGGTCTTGTGCTAGTTCCACAGCGTGCAGCGGCCCTGCGCCGCCGAAGGGCAATAGGGCAAACTCCCGCACATCATACCCTTTTTCGGTCGAGTTCACGCTGATCGCCCGCTCCATGTTGGCGTTGACCACACGGATTATGCCACTGGCAGCCTCCTCAAGGGAGACTCCCAGAGGGTCAGCTAAGTGGTGCTTGACGGCCTTCTCCGCCAGTTCAGGGTACAGCTCCATCTCCCCGCCCAGGAAGTAGTCGGCATTGAGCCGCCCCAACACCAGATTGGCGTCGGTGACGGTCGGCAAATCGCCTCCCAACCCGTAGCAGGCCGGGCCTGGATCAGATCCCGCACTCTCGGGCCCCACGTTCAGCGCTCCGCCCTCATCGATCCAGGCCAAGCTTCCTCCTCCGGCGCCGATGGCTTGCACATCCAGGATGGGTATCTTGACTGGGAAGCCCTCGAACTGGCTCTCAGGCGCCACCCGAGGCTCCCCTCCGTCAATGACCCCAACGTCGAAGCTGGTGCCACCCATGTCCACGCTGATCACCCGCTCGTTGCCCGTCAGACGACCCACGTATGCGGCGGCCAGAGCGCCACCAGCCGGGCCCGAATTGACGATGTTCACGGCTCGATGTTTGGCCATCTCCGTGGTCATCGAGCCGCCGCTGGCCTGCATGATGCGCAGATCAACGTCGCCATATCGCTCCCGCAGCTGTCCCTCTAGGTTGTCCAGGTAGCGCTCCACCACCGGGGCCAAGTACGCATTGATGACTGTCGTCGAGGTGCGCTCGAACTCGCGGAACTCAGGAGCAATCTCGGAAGAGATGGATATCGCTACCTCGGGGAACATCTCCTGGCAGATTTGCCGCACACGTTCCTCATGGGAAGGATTGCGGAAGCTGAAGAGAAAGGCGATGGCTATGGACTCCACCTCCTGCTCCTTGAGGAAACGCACGGCCTCGCCAGCCGATTGCTCATCGAGGGGTACCGCCACCTGCCCATCCGCGCCGACTCGCTCCTTCACGTCTAGTCGCAGGTACCGTGGTACAAGGGGCATGGGTGTGTCGACGAAGATGTCATACAGACCAGCCGCAGGGCGTTCGATACGACCTATCTCCAGTACGTCCCGCATACCCTGCGTGGTGAGCAGTCCCGTTCGCGCCCCCTTGCGTTCGATGAGGGCGTTGGTGCCAATCGTCGTACCGTGCACCATGTAGTCAACCTGGTCGAAGGTAGAACCAACCATGCCCAGCATCTTGTCGATACCGGTGATCACGCCCTCCGCGAGATCTTCGTGGGTGGTCAGCACCTTGGTGTAATGAATCTCACCGGTGACATCGTCGATCAGCACGATATCGGTGAAGGTCCCTCCGACGTCGATGCCAATGCGCATGCTCTTCTATCCTCCACTTCGTACGTTGGTCATTGGCGGCCCGGAGAGCGCGGTCGGCTGTCCCATCATCCCCTGCTGGCCCTGACTCATCTGCTAAACAATCACTCCCTCTTGCCGCAGGCTGGCCACTCTCTGCCGCGAATAGCCCAGGACGTCACTCAACACCTCTTCGGTGTGCTGGCCGCGCAGTGGCGCAGGCCTTAGAGCCTGGTCAGCTTGTGGAGAAGTCTTGACCGGGTTGCCTATGGAGCGCAACAGGCCGGCTCTGGGATGGTCCACGTTCACCACCATGTCGCGGGCCACCACCTGAGGATCGGCGAAGACGCGGTCCAAAGTGTTGATGGGGCTGCAAGGCACCCCTGCCTCGGACAGTAGACTCAGCCATTCGTCGCCCGGCTTGGTAAGGAGAATCTCTTCCAAGATCGGGATCAGTTCCTCACGATGTTCCCTTCGACGATCGTTGTCGGCGAAACGTGAGTCGTCGACTAGGTCCTCAACGCCGAGCACGGTACAGAACGAACGCCAGAACTTCTCCACGAAAACAGCAACCACGATGTAGATGTCCTTGGTGGCAAATGCTTGGTAGGGCACTACTGATTGATGGGCGGAGCCGATAGGACCCGGCACCTCGCCGTCGATCAGATAATACTGACCGACATAGGTCAACAACGAGACCAGGCAATCCGTGAGACTGATGTCGATGCGGCGGCCCTTTCCGGTCTTCTCCCGAGCGTACAACGCTGCGGAGATGGCAAATGCGCAGAAGAGACTGCCTCCCAAGTCTCCGATGGGGATCCCCATACGTACCGGCGGGCGACCAGGCTCACCAGTGATGCTCATCGCTCCACTAATGGCCTGTACGGAAAGGTCGAAGGCGGGGCGATCCCTGTAGGGGCCCGTCTCACCGAACCCCGTGAGGGAACAGTAGATGATGCGAGGATTGACTTCCTTGAGGGTCTCGTAGCCGCAACCCAGCTTCTCCATCGTGCCGGGTCGGAAGCTGTTGAAGACCACATCTGAGATCTTCACCAAGTCATAGAGAACTCGGCGACCGGCCTCTCGGCGAAGATCGAGAGCCACACTTCGCTTGTTACGATTGATGCCCAGGAAGTAGCCGCTCTCGCCCTCGACGAACGGCGGCCCTATTTGTCTGGTGGGATCTCCCCTTTGCGGCTCCTCGATCTTGATCACCTCGGCTCCGAGGTCGGCCATTAGCATGGAGCCATATGGCCCTGCGAGCATCTGGGTGAGGTCAACTATGCGCACGCCTGACAGCAAAGGGCTGGAAATCTCCTTTCTCGTCAACGGGCTGCGGCGCCACGACTCGCTCCACCGGACCTACAGCCCGACGGGCTCTTTGAACTCGCCGAAGACGTTCTTAAGCACCCGGGTCATCTCGCCAACGGTAGCATAGGCGCGCACAGCCTCCATGATGTACGGCATGAGGTTCTCCTTCTCCTCAGACGCTCGTCGCAAGCTCTCCAAAGTCTCAGCGACTTTGGCCCCATCTCGCTGGACCCTCAGTTCGTTCAGCCTCTGAACCTTCTCCTCGGCTTGTTCAGGCACGTACTCATGGAGCTCAACATCCCGCTCTTCCTCTTCGATGCGATACTTGTTCACCCCGACCTTGACGATTTCGCCTTTCTGGATCCCTTGCTCATGGAGATAGGCCTGGCGCGCCACGCCCCGCTGGATGTGTCCCTCGCTGATGGCCTTGACGATGCCGCCCAGGGTATCCACCCTCTCCATCTCTTCAACGATCTCTTGCTCCAGGTCGGTTGTGAGACGCTCGATGTAGTAGGAGCCAGCGAGGGGATCAACGGTATCGCAGAGTCCCATCTCCTCGACGAGGATCTGCATGGTGCGCAGACCGATCAAGGCAGCTTTCTCCGTCGGAATGGTGTACGCCTCGTCATAAGTGCAGAGGGCCATGGTTTGGGTACCACTGAGGGCGGAGACGAGAGCGTAATATGCGCCCCGCACGATGTTGTTCTCCGGCTGCTCAATAGTGAGGCCACCGCCACCACCACCGGCGATCATCTTCATCTGCATGGCCTTCGGATCGCTGGCTCCGAACTTCTCCCGAACGATTCTCGCCCACAGGCGACGAGCCGCCCGAAACTTGGCTACCTGCTCGAAGATGTTGCCCCAAATGTCGAAATTGAAGGACAGGCGAGCCACGAAGTCATCGACATCCACGCCCCGGTCCCGCACATGTTCGATGTATGCTGAGGCGATGGCATAGGCGTAGGCGATTTCCTGCACTGGATTGGCTCCGGACTCACGTATGTGATATCCACATACGCTCACTGGATAGTAGTATGGAACTTCGTTCGCGCAGAACTCTATGGTGTCGCCGATGAGCCGAATGGAAGGCTCCACCGGAAAGATCCACGTCCCCCGTCCGACGTACTCCTTCAAGATGTCATTCTGAGCTGTGCCCCGAAGCACCTTCAACGGCACGCCCTGCTTCTCGGCAACCACGAAGTACATAGCCATCATGATGGAGGCCACACTGTTGATGGTCAGGCTGGTGCTGATCTTGTCGAGGGGGATGCCGTCGAAGGCCTCCTCCATGTCACGCAGGCTATCGACAGCCATGCCTACCCGGCCTACCTCGCCCCAGGCGAGGGGATCGTCCGAGTCCAAACCCATCTGTGAAGGGAGATCGAAGGCTACGTTAAGGGCGTTCTGGCCGTGGGAGATGAGGTACTTGAACCGTTCATTGCTCTCTCGGGGCGTACCAAAGCCGGCGTACTGACGCATGGTCCAGGGCCGGTAGCGGTACATGTACTCGTGGATGCCCCGGGTGAAAGGAAAGGCACCGGGCTCGCCAACGTCCCTATCATAGTCTACGTCGGCCACGTCCTCGGGACCATAGATCGGCTTGACGCTGATGCCGGATTCCAGAACCACGTCGCGCAGTTTCTTGTCTTTCATACCCAGGCCCCCTCCATCATCTGCGTTAGGTCCGCCCGACTACTCGGCCGATCTCGAACACCCGACCGACCTAGGGCTGTCCGTGGTTGATCCATGGCTTGAAGCGGCCTCCGCCGTGGCCCAACTGTTCAGGCCAGCCGTATCGTCTCTGGGGTTGGAGTAGGACTCTCTTGCCGCGGCGCGAGCGACGCTATTGTAGGACATCGTTTCACAAGAGTCAAGTACGGTCGCCCCTCAAGCAACGAAACATGCGCAATCTCCACCCCTTCGGAGTCCCCTTGACCGTCAGAGCGACCCTGCCGCCCGAAATCCCTTGCTAACGCCGTGTGGCCTGAGTATAATCCGTGGAGTTGGAAGGCTCATCAGAGGCGACGTTCGCGCATCTTGGTCACCGCGGACGGCGAGAGGAGGTGATGATGAGCAGCCGCACGCTCACCCTCAACGGCATCACATGGACCAACATCAGGGAACCTACACCGCAGGACATAGAAGCCTTCCGGGAGCAGTTTCCCTTCTTCCACCCGCTGGACTTGGAAGACCTCCTCAGCAACATAGAGAGGCCCAAGATCGATGAGTATGAGAACTACCTGTTCATCGTTATGCACTTTCCCGTCTTCAACAAGGTCACAGGGCGCCTCGGGCATTCCGAGGTCGACATTTTCGTCGGTCGCGGCTTCCTGGTCACGGCAAGCGATGGGACACTGAAGCCTCTGGCCGAGGACTTTGACGAAGCTGAGAAAGACGAAGGCATCAGGCGCCAGTTCATGGGTCGTGGCTCATACTACCTCCTCTACCTGCTGATTGACGACCTTGTCGACTACTGTTTCCCCATTCTGGACAAAGCGAACCACAACATCGAAGGCATCGAGGAAAGGATCTTCGATGCCAACGCCAAGGAGATTGTGAAGGAGATCTCCGTCGTCAGACGGAACCTGATCAACTTCCGGCGTACTATCAAACCCCAGATGAAAGTGATCGCCAGCCTAGAACGGAAAGACTGGGAGTTCCTAAGGGGGGATCTAGATGTCTATTGGGGAGACGTCTCCGACCACATAGTGCAGATATGGGAGCGCCTGGAGGATCTGTGGGACGTGATCGAGGGACTCAGCGAGACGGTGGACTCGCTCACGTCCCACCGCATCAATGAAGTAATGAAGATCCTGACCATCTTCTCGGTGATTATGCTGCCCCTCTCGGTTGTCTCTGGTATCTACGGCATGAACCTCAGCCGACTTCCGCTGGCTAGCCACCCGATGTCTTTCATTATCATTATGGCTATCATGACTGCAATCGTGATCGGCATGCTGGCCTACTTTAGACGAGAGGGCTGGCTGTAGGTGGAGACCTCCGCCAACAGAGCGCCAACCGACAGCGAGGAGCTGGAGGCACCCCTAAGAGTAGACTATAAGAAGCTCCTCTTCATGCTCGTCGTCGGAGTTGGCGTAGCCCTCCTCCTGGTCCGGTTGGTTGGAGAGCGAGAGGCGCTGGAGCTCTTGGTCACGGCGAAGACCGAGTTCGTCATCCTGGCCATTGTGGCTGAAGGCTTGCGCTACCTCACCGTCGCTCTGTACACGCAGAAACTGCTGCACTTCCTCGGACACCATATACCGTTATGGCCTTTCGCGGAACTGATGTTCGCGGGCGGAGCAGCCAATCGTATCGTCTCAGCGGGAGGCGCCGCCGGCATCTATGTCCGCTACCGTTTCTTCGACCGGCACGGGCTCTCTCTGGGCAGCCTAGCCATAGTCCTCGCCTTGCAGAACTTGATGACCGGCGTCATTCTGCTGAGCACGCTTCTTCTTGGTCTGCTCTACATGCTGAGCCATCGCATGATGGGCACGGGTCAGCTGTTGGTTGCCGTGGGCATGCTGTGCGTGATGCTGGGGCTACTAGGCTCCTTCGTGGTGTTGTATAGACACCCCCGGAGACTGAAGCGCTTGCTGGCCGGCCTAGCCAAAGTCATTGACGCACCTATCAGGAGGATCAGCAACAGCAGCGCGTACAATCCCAAAGCGCTACTAGCCAGTGTCAACAACCTCTATCAGGCTGTCGATGTGGCTCGAAACAAGCCATCGGAGACGGCGAAGGCGCTTGGTTACGGGGTCATGACCCTCTTTTCGGATATCTTATGCCTTTTCTTTGTCTATGACGCGCTGGGTTTCCCAATCAAGCTGGACGTCTTGGTAGTAGGATACGTCATCACCAACTACATAATCAGCCTTCTGCTGATGCCCGAGGGCATTGGAGTAACTGAGGTTTCGCTGACCGCCGTGTACGCCAGCATGGGAGTGCCAGGAAACGTCGTGGTGGTGGCGACCTTGCTGTTCCGTTTCATTGCCTTTTGGCTACCAATTGGCGTGGGTCTGTTGGCCATGTGGGACCTACGCCGCAAATCCTTGCTCTGATGCAGCCACAGATCAGCGAAGTGATCAGATATCGTTGAATCAATAGCGGCGGACGCCCGAATTAGCGATGTCCCTGCTCTGCACAACAAGACTCCATTTGGAACCCTCTCTAGCCATGCCTCGTCGATCTTATGGTATAATTATGGGGGAGCGTGGCATCACTACAGGCGTGGAGGAGAGTGTAACATGAGGAAATCTCTTATCGGCCTGGGTATCGCCCTGGGCGCGGTGGCGGCATGCTTGCTCGCACTCGTGGCCGGGGCCCTCGCTGGAGGCGCGGTCGCCTTCCTCGCCGCTCGCCCAACACCTGATGTGCCCATGCCAAGATTCTTGCAAGAGGAACGTACGCCAGCGCCCCGTGTTCCGGAGCCTTGGGAAATTCCGCCTGCTGAGATGCTTCAGCCCTTCGGCTGGCAGCTCAGCGGAGCCGTGATCTCCGAGATAGATCCCGGTGACCCAGCCGATGAGGCAGGCGTGAAGGAGGGCGACATCATCCTTGCCGTGGGCGGCAGGGCGTTAGATGAGCGACACGACCTCGCCACGTTGATCCATGAGTACCAACCGGGAGACGAGGTCGTATTCACGGTCCTGCGGCGTGGCGATCCGAGTGAGATCATGGAAGTGGAAGCAACCTTGGGCCGCGATCGGAACGAGGAAGGCGAGGTAGTTCCGCATCTGGGTGTTCGATACAGAACCGTAAGGACCGGACTCTGCCTTTCGTCCCCTGAAAGAGTGCCGTGGGACTGAGCCTCTCTCTGGACCAAAGGGAGAGTGCACACCTATCCTAAGGTGCGAGGGTGAGTTAGATGCACGAGACCAATCGTCGGCTTGGGTTCACGGTTGTTGTCCTGGCGGTGGTGCTCTCCGTCTTGTGTAGCACAGTAGGCGGCGCGTTCGTTGGAGGGCTGGCGGGGTATGTGGTGGCTAGCTCTGCGGCACCCTCCCCGTCTCCCACAGCCCCGGTGGCTACCAAGACCGAGGTTGCCCACCTGACCCTCACCGAGGAGTCAGCGATCACCTCGGCAGTGGCGAAGGTGGAGCCTGCTGTCGTCACGGTCATCAACACCATGCCGACCCAAGTAGGGTTATTTGGCCAGATCCTAGAGCCTCAAGCTTCCGGCTCAGGGGTAGTCATCAGCGAAGAAGGATATCTAGTCACGAACAATCACGTGGTGGAGAACAGTCAAAGCCTCGATGTCATCTTTGCCGATGACACCAAGGTTCCAGCCTCTCTTGTCGGTGCCGACCCTTTCTCCGACCTGGCGGTGTTGCGCGTTGAGGGTGAGGTGCCGGGAGCGGCAGAGTTGGGAGATTCCGCAGCGCTGAAACCGGGGGAACCCGTGATCGCCATCGGCAGTCCCTTGGGCGACTTCAAGGGCACGGTCACGGTCGGTGTGGTCAGCGCTCTCGATCGCCGGCTTGAGGTCGGAGCGGGGCTAACAATGGAAGGGCTGATTCAGACGGATGCAGCCATCAATCAAGGCAACAGCGGAGGGCCGCTGGTCAACACTCTGGGGCAGGTGATAGGCATCAATACCGCCATTGTGAGAGGCAGCGGAGCCGGCGGTCCGGTAGCAGAGGGACTCGGCTTCGCCATCCCGAGCAGCACGGTCAGAGAGGTGACCGGGCAGCTGATCCAATATGGTGAAGTGAGGCGTCCCTATCTGGGGATCGACTGGGTCGCCATCACGCCTCGCATAGCATCTGCGTACAACCTGCCCGTGCAGTTTGGAGCCTACATACAGGCTGTACAGCCGGGCGGCCCCGCCGACAAGGCAGGTTTGCGCGAGGGGGACATCATCACCGCCATCGATGATCAGGTCATTGATGAGCAGAACAACCTGGTCACAGTCCTGATGCGCTTCGATCCGGACGAAGACGTCCAAGTCACCTTCTTCAGGCAGGAAGACGAGATCACCGCCCAAGTGACCCTCGGTACGCGCTAGTCCGCCAAGATCCATATGCGCGGCCCAGGGTCATCTCCTCCCCTCATCATTCCCCAATCGTCAGTTCATGGGATCATAGGGACCGGCAAGAAGAACGCAAGGACCAGGATGAGGTAGACCGCCAAGAGCTGCGCCCCCTCCAACCAATTGGACTCTCCGTCCAAAGAGATGAAGGCGGCGATAAACACAGCGGCGGCCAATGCCAGCAGTTCGAACTCGTTGAAGATCAGCGTCAGAGGGTTGCCCATGGCCAAGCTGATGAAGACCAGCACTGGCGCAACGAAGAGGGCGATTTGCATGCTGGACCCGACGGAGATGGCCAGGCTCAAATCCATCTCGTTCTTCCAAGCGGCTTGTACAGCAACCAGATGCTCAGCCACGTTGCCCACCAGGGGGATGATGATCACCCCTAGGAAGAACTCCGTGATGCCCAAAGTCTCGACCACAGGCCCGACGGCGGAGACAAGAATCTCACTCAGCCAAGCCACGAAGACCGTAGCCAGCAGGAGGATCAGCACTGCTCTGCGCACCGACCAGTTGGTCACGGCGTGCTCATCCGCCATTGTCCCCCGCCCCCCCACGAGGAAGGAATAGCTCACGCTGAGCACATAGATCACGATCATCACCACGGCCACACCAAGGCTGAGCCACTCCACTGCCGCTTCCCTGATCTCTGCTGGGATGCGGAGTCCGAAGATGGAGGGGATCAGCAAGGCGATCACGGCCAGCGTCATGCTCGTGGCGTTGAGGCCAGCTTCACTACGATCAAAGTGCTGCACGCCGTTTCGCAGTCCTCCCAGTAGCACGCTCAGCCCCAAGACCAGCAGGATATTGCCCAGGATCGAACCGGTTATGGAAGCCTTGACCAAGTCCAGAAGTCCCTCGCGGATAGCGAAGATGGCGATGATCAACTCCGCCGCATTGCCCAATGTGGCGTTGAGGAGCCCCCCCACCCGGGGACCAGTGTGGGCAGCTAGCTCCTCAGTAGCTTTGCCCAGGATCCAGGCCAACGGCACTATGCCCAGCGCCGAAGACAAAAAGACAACCCGTTGATCCCAGCCGAGGAGACTGGCAAAAATGCTGATGGGGACAAAAATCAGAAGGGTGCTTATGTACCTCATTCCAAGACCGTGCTATGCCTTCATCAGCCGCAGGAGCTTGGTGACCGCTGAGTCCAGATCCTTGCTGGTGTCGACGACCACGTAATTGCGGCCAATTGGCTCTGCACCACGTGCCATGCGTCGCCGGACCCGCCAATCTGCATCAGAGATGTCATCATTGTCACCGCTGTTCCCGTGCCTCGTGCTCAAGCGTTCTGCTGCGACCTCCTCGGACGCCACAACCTTGACGATGACCAACTTAACACCTTCACGATCAGCGATCTGATACACCAGCTCGCGATGGCGCTCGTAGAGATTGGTGGCGTCATAAATGACACGCACACCTTTCTTCAGAAGCTTGGTCATCAGAGCGTGACAGGTGCGGTGCACCCACCGGCTTTCCCTCCCTGTGTACTTGCATTCTGGAAACAGTGTCTTGCGCACCTGATCACTCTCGATGATAACGAAGGGTAGTATCTCGGTCAGGCCTCGCGCGAGGTAGGACTTACCGCTCCCCGGAAGCCCGGTGAGCATGATGAGGACTGGATGGGCAGTGGTCTCATCAGTGTTCCGCAGTCGCTCCTCGACCTTGGCAACGTATTGGTCCAATGTGTCAGCCATTAGGCACACATCCCGGAAGATTATACCAGATGTGCCCTCGCCGACAACACCGGGGCCAGACAAGTATTGACAGCCAAGCGGGACTGGGATAAAATGGGAGAGACCACGTACACCCTAATTCTGCTGAGGACGAGAAATGGTCGAGAGCCTATTGAAAGGACGTTATCGCCACCTGGCGGAGATCGGTCGAGAGAAGAGGTCAGTTTCCTACAAAGGCCACGACACTCTCTTGAATCGCGCCGTTGTCGTGAAAGTCCTCCGAGAGCCCTACGCTGCAGAGCAGGATGCCGTAGATCACTTCCACAATGCGGCACAGGCCATCGCGGGTCTGTCCCATCCCCATATTGTCTCCGTCCACGATATCGGCAGTGACAGGGATCTTCACTATGTCGTGACTGAGTACGTCGAGGCACAGGACCTGGAGTCCGTGCTGGCGTCCGAGGCTCCATTGACACCAGAGCAAGCGCTCGACATAGGGATCCAGGTCTGCAGCGCCCTGGGTGCCGCCCATCAAGAAGGCTACATCCATGGCCAAGTCACGCCACGCAACATCCTCTTGAGCGAAGACCGAAGAGTGAAGGTATCCGATTTCCAGGTGATGGAATGGCCACCTTCTGCCCCGCGGCGCGAAGAATCGCCCTCCCTCCGCGTCGCCCTCTACCTTTCCCCAGAGCAAGCCATGGGGCGGAGGCCGAGCGCAGCTTCGGATGTCTACAGCCTCGGAGTCATATTGTATGAGGCACTCGCGGGACGACCGCCCTTCCTGGGTGACACCTTTGCTGAGATAGCGGAGAAGCACATCCGCGCAGCGCCCGAACGTCTTGACTCGGTCAATCCACAGGTGCCAAGCCCCTTGAGTGCCGTGATACACAGAGCCCTGGCAAAGAGCTCGGTGGATCGATACCGAACTGGCAACGATCTGAAAGAGGCTCTGGCGGAGTATCGTCGCGAGAGCAGCAAGCTCGAATTCCTTGAGCTGGTCGAGGTAGAGGAGCGAGCAGCGGCCCTGGAGCGAGAGGCCACGGCGAGGGAAGTCGAAGCCTATCCGGCAGAGCAGCCAGCAGGCCCCGACTGGGTCGGCTGTCTAATCGGAGTCGTGGCCTTAGTGGCCTCCCTCGGTCTGATCCCACTGTGGGTGACCGTATTCTTGCGCTACTTCGCCTAGATCCAGAGAAACCGAAAACAGGCTCCAGCGAATGTGCCGCCAAGCGGCCACTGGACTTCTTCCCCGTGACTCAGATGAGGCCGCGGCCCGTGGAGATCACCTTTGCACCGTTTGCGGCACCCGGGTAGCATCGTCAACGCTGCTAGCTTTTTCCGCGATTCTCTGGTATAATAACAGTAGTCGAGGTTCGCGTGAACGAAGGCCTTGGCGAAGTTGTAGTTCTGGGTATGAGCGCGAACCACGTCGCATGGAGGATCCAGAGTGAGTTCGAGATGGATTAGAAATGGGCTGATGTACTTGATCATCGTGGTGATCGCTGTCGCCCTTTTCTACAACGTGTATAGTGCATCGACCGGGCTGGCCCAGGTTGCCATAACGTCGGTGGCCGAGGACATCAGGGAAGGCAGGATCAGCAAGATCGTAGTCTCTGGCGACGAACTGAGAATCACCCGCACCAATGGCGTGGAGGTTGTGTCACGCAATTTGCCCGGTGCGGATTTGACCGAAGCACTCACCAACCTTGGTGTTACTCAGGAGATGCTCAACGGCATAGTCATAGAAGTGGAGACGCCAAGCGAATGGGGTAGCTGGCTTGCCATCCTGTCGTCGTTCCTGCCTCTGATCCTCATCGGCGGCCTACTACTGTTCATGATGCGACAGGCTCAAACAGGGAATAGCCAGGCCCTGTCCTTCGGGAAGAGTCGTGCTCGCATGTTTACCGGAGATCAACCCACGGTCACTTTCGACGACGTTGCTGGGGTTGCCGAGGCCAAGCAGGAACTAGAAGAGGTTGTCGAGTTCCTGAAAGAGCCAGCCAAGTTCAGTGCCCTGGGAGCGCGCATCCCCAAGGGAGTGCTGATGGTGGGTCCGCCAGGCTGTGGTAAGACCCTGATGGCCCGAGCGGTGGCCGGCGAGGCCGAGGTACCGTTCTTCACCATCAGTGGTTCCGAGTTTGTGGAGATGTTCGTGGGTGTAGGCGCCTCGCGTGTGCGCGACCTCTTCGATCAGGCCAAGCGAAACTCGCCATGCATAGTCTTCGTGGACGAGATAGACGCGGTGGGACGTCACCGTGGAGCAGGGCTGGGCGGAAGTCACGACGAGCGAGAGCAAACGCTCAACCAGATACTCGTCGAGATGGACGGCTTCGACACCGACACGAACGTCATCGTCATGGCCGCCACCAACCGCCCTGACATCCTGGACCCGGCGCTGCTGAGGCCGGGGCGTTTCGACCGTAGGGTAGTCTTGGATCTTCCCGACATGAACGGTCGCAAGGCTATCTTGGACATTCACGCCAAGGGCAAGCCCCTGGCTGAGGAGGTCGACTTGGCGGTCATAGCCAAGCAGACTCCGGGCTTCTCAGGAGCTGACATCGAGAACCTGCTAAACGAAGCGGCGATCCTCACTGCGCGACGGGACAAGAATGCCGTTGGCATGGAGGAGTTGCAGGAAGCCGTCGAAAGAGTCATCGCCGGCCCCGAGAGGAAGAGTCGCCTTATCAGCAACGAAGAGAAAGAGATCATAGCGCATCACGAGGCCGGACATGCCCTGGTCATGAATTCACTGCCCGGCTGTGACCCGGTACACAAGGTCTCCATCGTGTCGCGAGGGATGGCTCTTGGCTACACTATGCCGCTGCCTGAGGATGATCGCTACCTGATGCAGCGCTCGAAGTTCCAGGACGAGTTGGCTGGCTTGCTGGGAGGCCGAGCCGCCGAGGAATTGATCTTCGAAGATGTAACCACAGGGGCGAGCAACGACCTTGAGCGGGCCACACGATTGGCCAGAAAGATGGTCACCGAGTATGGCATGAGCGAGAAGCTCGGACCATTGACCTTTGGCCACAAAGAGGAATTGGTCTTCCTCGGCAAGGAGATCGGGGAACAACGGAACTACAGCGAAGAAGTCGCCCGGACCATAGACGAAGAAGTGCGCCGCTTGATCACCGAGGCCCACGAGAAGGCCCTCCGCGTACTGCGTGAGAACAAGGACAAGCTCGTCGGTCTGGCGGCGCGGCTGATTGAAGTAGAGACCATCGAAGGCCCCGACTTGGAGGCTATGTTCGCTTAGTACAGTCGCGCGCCCCCTGCGCAAGACAGAGTCAAAGCCCCCACACAGCTGGCAACTGCGTACTAGACCACGATTTTCTTGAGGAACTCCGCGAGCTTCTCGGGGATGACGGCAGGCTGTCCGCCCAGGAGGCGACACGTAACCACGGTACGAGCCGCGAACTCCAGCTGTTGGGCTCTGTTGGCCGCTTCGCGCAAGTCCTTACCCACCGTCACCAAGCCATGATTCTGCAACAGCGCGGCGGAGCCCGTACCCAGGGCGTCGACCACCGATTGGCACTGTTCTCTGGTCCCCGAGAGGAGGAATGGCACCACCGGAGCTTCTCCGAGAGCTATGGCCTCGATAGTCAGCGGTGGTACGGGATCCTCGAAAAGGCCGACTATCGTGGCCATCGGTGCGTGCGTATGGATCACAGCGCCAACATCCTCTCTGGTTCGGTAGATCGACAGGTGCATCGGCAGCTCCACCGATGGTCTGTCCCGCCCCTCAAGCTTCTTGCCTTGCAAGTTCACCCTGATCAGCGTTTCCTCAGTCAACCCACCCTTGTAGAGTTGCGTGGGTGTGATCCAGAGCTCATCGCGGTCAGGGATGCGCGCGCTCACGTTTCCCCCTTTCGGGGTGATCAAGTCCGCATCGTAGAGTTCGTCGACAACGGAGATTAGCTCATTCTTGATGTCTCGAGCCATGAACCGACCTCTTCTCTAACAAACGTCCAAACATATCGGCTGCAATCTCGAATCCTGCGGCCGCAAGCGTGGCCTACCGGTGCAAGAGCTTATCGTATGTCCTGACCCATCGCTTGTACAGAGTCCGATACTTGCTTCGTATGACGCGGTCAGGCTCAAGGGTCTCTTTCGGGCTAGCCATGCTTCCCACTGCCGCCGACAGATCATCATAGATGCCAGCTCCCACCGCAGCGCACATCGCCGCTCCCAACGCGGACGCCTCTCTGACCTCGAGAACCCGCACCGGTATCTGACAAACGTCGGCCACGATGCGATTGAAGAGTAGCGCTCTCGTAAGTCCCCCACACACAGTGACAGATTCCACCGCTCTGCCCGAGACCTCCTCCAGTTGGGAAAGGTTGCCCAACAATGCAAAAGCGATATTCTCCAGGACTGCCCTGGCCATTCTAGGCCTCGTCAGCGGCGATTCGAGCTTCATGGGAAAAGGAGCCAGAAAGCCCACTTGTGATGGGACGTGCAACCGCCCGTGGTCAGCGACCCAGGGGCCCATGAAGGCCATAGCCGCGCCGGGCGGTTCCCTCTCCGCCTCAGCATTCAGCACAACGTAGCCGTTATCTCCTCCCTCTCTGGTTCCGAAGGCCTCCCACAGCCACCGATACACAACGCCTGCCAAACCTGCACTGGATTCAAGGCTCCAGAGATGAGAGAGTGCGTGTGCTCCCGTCCACGTCCGATGCCGCTCGTCCAGTACCGGTTGCGCCACGGTCATCTGGACAGGCATCGTCGTGCCAGCGATGGCCACTGTGTCGCCGTCGTTGACGGCGCCGCTAGCCAGACACGCCGCCTGGCTGTCACCGAGTCCCACCACGACAGGCATCCCGTCAGGCAGACCCAGCGACTCCGCTGCCCCTCGGCTCAGGTAGCCAGCAACGTGACCCGGCAAGCAGACTGGAGGAAAGACGTCGGGGGATAGCCCCAGCAGCTTGGCGATCTCAGGCGCCCATTGCTTCTTCGT
>JABAOC010002709.1_pt1 | contig 30608 bp, 29 predicted proteins | sample 7062161 | NCBI WGS metagenome assembly JABAOC01 (sample SAMN14538625, study PRJNA623070) | marine sediment metagenome | biome: marine biome [ENVO:00000428]; feature: marine pelagic biome [ENVO:01000023]; material: deep marine sediment [ENVO:00002113] | place: India: Gulf of Khambhat ... | reverse complement strand
GACGGCGATCCTTTTTCCTGTTTGGACCTTTGGTTTGGCGACCTTCAGCATGGTCTTCAGGCCATGGTCGCCCACGAATCTCTCCAGCCCATTCACAGCCAGGGGTTCGTCAAACTCGTTCCGGTTGCAGGCCTCTTCACAGGGATGGTGACAGACGCGACCACAGATACTGGGAAACGGGTTCTCCTCCATGATAATGTGCCAGGCCCGTTCGAAATGTCGGTGCCGTGCCTCTCGAAGAAAAAGGGCGATATCGATTCCAGCTGGGCAAGCCTCCCGACAAGGAGCTATCCCCATGACGAAAACAGGCCGAAATTGACGCCAGTCTCCAGTCTTGTAATTAACGGAGGTCCCTCCCTCAACGATAGCGCCGATCGTTGTTCTCACAACCTCTCCTCTCGAAAGTGTTCATAAGCCTTTCGCGCAATCTCGACATTCTGACGGCCCACTTCACCCGGAAACCGCTTGTTGATGGCCTTCTCAATCGATGGAAAGCTGATCTCTTTCGTCACGACACTGAATGCTCCCAAGAGAGCGGCATTCATCAGGGGTCGGCCCACGACCTCTTGTGCGATCTTGGACGCTGGGACCTCAACCCATTGAATCGAACTCCCTTTATCGGAAAGGGGCAGCGGTTTTTCCGTGTTGATGAGCACAGTTCCCCCCTGTTTGAGACCGTCGAGTACATCAACCTCCTTTAGGATAGTCGGGTCCTGGACGAGGATGTAGTCAGGCTGGTGGACCCGGCTTCGCAGGCGGATCATCCGATCGTCAATTCGGGCGAAAGCCTGAATCGGCTTTCCGCGCCGCTCTCCACCTGCTCCCAGGAAAGGAAAGGCCTGGCTGAATTTTCCGTCTTCAAGCGCGGCAATGGCGATGAACTGTGCCAGCACCAAAGACCCTTGACCTCCCCTTCCATGGATCCGTATCTCCTTCATGAATCTCGCCTCTTAGAAAGGACGTTTCATCAGCCCAATTCAGATGAAATCCTGTCTGCTTTTCTCACCGCATCCCGAGTACCATACAGATGAGAGAATGTGTACTCTATGATGGGTGGAGTTTAACTCACTTGACTCCCAAGCTGTCAAGTTTTTTGTTTATGGCAATTGTAACCTGAGGGTGGCCCCTAACAGAGGGCCAAAATGTCTGGGCCATCGGGGATTCTCTTCAACAAGTAAAAATGGTAAGATTTTCTCTTTTTGAAGGAATTCGCGTTTGGCACTCTCTTCTGTTCTCGGTTATCCGGCTACGCGAGAGCCGAACACCTTATGGATATTCATTACAAAGGAAACGAACCATCGGGCGGAGGAACAACCAGAATGAGGGTGGCAATCATTGGAGCGGGAAATGGAGGAAAGGCAGCCGCTGCTGATTTGACGTTGGCGGGACACACGGTCAATCTTTTTGAGTTGGCAAAGTTTGCAGAAAATATCCGGGTTCCACTCGAGCGGCAGGGGATCGATTTGACTGGCGTGGGCCGGAGTGGTTTTGCGAAACTCAACCGAATAACGACAAATATTGAAGACGCTTTGGACGACGTCGAAATGATTCTTCCGATTCTCACCGCCTTTGGTCAAAAACCAACAGCCGAGCTTTGTGCGCCACACCTGGTTGACGGACAGACGGTCGTCCTGACCCCGGGTTCGACCCTCGGGAGCCTCGAATTCCATAACGTGCTGAAACGAAGGGGTCTAAAGGGGCACATAAGAATTGCCGAGGTACACACGCTGCCTTACGCGGCCCGTGGTTCTGATGCGGCAGTTCGCATTCTGCTGGAGGTAAAAAGGCTTTGGTTGGCGGCTTTTCCAGCCAAGCACACAGATGAGGTGCTCGAAAAATACAGGTGTCTCTACTCGGCGACGGAATCGCAAAGAAACATTTTGGAGGTGAGCCTCAACAATGGCAATCCGGTCACCCATCCCACCCCTGCACTGCTCAATGCTGGGCGGGTTGAATATTCAGAGGGGGAGTTCTATCTGTACGATGAAGGGATTACGCCTCACGTTGTGAACGTTATAGAAGCCGTGGATGAGGAGAGGCTTAGCCTTTGCAGAAAACTGGGATATCAGGAGATACCCACCCTGGACCGTCTCTATCTTACGGGCTACAGCGTGACGAGGTCGTCTCTCTACGAGGCCTACCATACGAGCCCGGTTTTTTGCGGCGAATCCCCGCCGAAGGGCCCTGATAGCGTGATGCACCGTTACTATACGGAGGAGGTTGCGTACGGTCTCGTCACTTGGTCCAGTTTGGGAGATATGATCGGGGTGGAGACGCCGACAATTGATGCAATGATTCTATTGATATCGCGACTTCACAAGGCCGATTATCGTGCTGCGGGCGAGCGGAGCATGAGAGCGCTTGGAATCTCTGGGATGACGGTCGAGGAGTTAAACACGTTTTTGGAAACTGGCAAAAGAATCTGATACTGGCTGAATCATTGGCCAATATTGAACAGAGAGACCGACGAAAAGGGGTGGGCCGAAATGAAACGCGTTGAATTATTATATCTCTCTCAAGAGGATATCCTGGACATGGATTTGAGTTTAATGGAAATCATCACCCTGGCCGAGAAGGGCTTGGAGGAGCATGGGCGCGGAAGGGTTGAAAACCCTCCAAAGCCGGGGATCCATCCCAAGGCGAATTCATTCATTCATGCCATGCCAGCCTATTTCATGAATCTGAACATGGTTGGCATGAAATGGGTCAGCGGATTTCCGGACAACAGAGCACTCGGCCTGCCACAGATTCTCGGGCTGATGGTGCTGAACGACGCGGACACGGGATTGCCGATTTCCATCATGGATTGCAGGTGGATTACAGCTGTCAGAACCGCTGCTGTCACGGCAGTGACGGCGAAATACTGTGCGAGGAAAGGCGCCGATATCTTGGGCATTGTGGGTGCGGGGGTTCAGGGGAGATATAATCTCTTGGCCCTCAAAGAGGTGGTTCCAGGCATTCGAAGGGTGAAAGTGTTTGATATTGATCGAGAGGCAGCAGAGAATTACAAAAGGGGGTTCTCCCAAAAAACCGACATCGAAGTCGTGATCTGCAATGACGTGGAATCGGTTGCAAGGGGATCAGATATTCTTTTGACCGCGACCCAGAGATTGGCGGAACCTTTGATCAAAAACGCGTGGTTTGAGAGAGGATGTTTGGGATTCGGGTTAGAAGCGAGCCGGGCCTGGTACGGAGATGCAATTCTCCAGGCCGACAAATTTATTACGGACGATTGGGAACAAACAAGATGCTACACGTCGCAGGGCGCTTTCCCAGACGGATTACCGAGGCTCCATGCAGAGTTGGGAAAAATCGTGTGCGGACAGAAACCGGGTCGAGAGAATGACAACGAAAGGATACTGGCCATCAACATTGGCCTCGCCTTGGTCGATGTGATTGTCGCACATCGAATCTACGAGATCGCAAAGAAGAGAGGTGATTACCAAAGACTCACGCTCATGGAAAGGGAGTTCTAGAACAGAAGGGGAACTTTCATCCTCCAGGCAGGGGCGGGAAAACGCTCAAGACATCCCCCTCCTTTAAGGGGTCTTTCTCCTCTGCAAGAGCGCCGTTAACATGGATGATTTTGGGGTGCTGTGGTGGAATGCCGAGCTTCAAAAGGACGTCACCGACCGTGGCTGACGGACCGAGTTCCATCGTGGGCAAGCCCTGTTCGCTTTTCTCAGGGAGATATTCCTTGAAATAGGCAAGAAGCCTGATTTTGATTCTCATCGATCAACCCCGTGATTCCGCTTCCTAGATCGGACACAGGCTCGAGGGCCAGGGGGCTTTCTCAAATGTGCTAGCATTATCAATTTGGTAAGGGTCCGCCAGAAACCTCCAGTTCACTTGGGGGTTACGGACGTGCTTCCGAGGGCGGCCTCCCTCAAGGGTAGAGTACTTCTGCAACGTCTTGCAACCCGAGCTCCTTGAGCTTTTTCATGGTTGGCTTTCCCGTCTCGACATCCCAATCCATTTCCGCATACCAGTCCCTGACAAGAAGATCAATGTCACACCATCGACTCGCGATGGGGCCTCTGTCTGGTGGGGGTGTTTTATAGACTCTCTCAGGTACCTTAAAGTCGATGGGATTCAATCCCTCACGGATATTAAATGCCTGCTGAATGTTCGCAATCCGCTCGCCGATGACTTGGAGGTCGTCAAAATTCAAATCCCAACCTGTCACAGCACTCAAGAATTCATGGGTGGCGTTGAGTTCCATCGTGATCTGACCGAATAAGCACAGTCCCGCACTGGCCGCGGTATACAGCACGGTCGTGACGAGTTTGTGCTCTCCTCCCCGATTTTCAAAGGAGTCCAAATCATAGGGAGGCGGTCCCAGGTCGGGATGCCGAAATTCTCCCTCCCCAGAACCGCGTGTATGACGCCCTGGTGCCGGAGCAGCCTTATATGTCGCGCCCAAACCGAGGCGAACCTGCGCTCGAGGATCGTGCATCGGCGGTTCCTGACCCTGGATATGAATGGCGTATTCGTGAGCGCCCTTGCCGATCTTCTCTGCAGCCACTTTCACGCCATCGGCCAGTACGTCGCCAAAGCCCTCCCTTTTTGCCATCTTTTCAGCCAAGGCGACAATCCCCTGGTGATTGCCCCACGTGAGCTCGATCCCCTCAGTCTCTTGTTTGCTAATCAGCCCGTTTTCAAAGCACTCGATGGCAAAGGCGATCGTGCAACCGGTCGATATGGTATCGAGCCCGTGTCGGTTGCAAATGTCATTGGCCACGATGATCGAGTGAATATCGGTGTTCAGGCACATGCTGCCAAAGGCTCCAACGGTCTCATATTCGGGTTTATGGATCCCGGCTGGATAGTCGTATTTGCCCTTTCCCGCTTTCATGAATCCGCCGCATCTCATCGGGCAGTTCCAGCAACCGTACTTTTTCTCCTCGAGCTTGATCAGGCTTTTGCCACCAATCAATTCCAGATCTGGGATATCGAGCGTACTCCCCGCCCAGTTTTTGATCGGGAGACGGCCGTTTATCACAGAGTCCGGGATCATTGCATTGGTGCCGATGTCGTGGAAAAAGGGAAACCAAGGGTTATCCTTCATACTGCTTAGATATTTCTTTCTCAACGCACCCAACACCTTCTCACGGGCAACAGGGACCTTTCGGCGACCCCGGACGGCCAGGGCCTTGAGCTTCTTTGATCCCATGACTGCCCCAATCCCGGATCGTCCAGCAGCACGCCCCTTGTTGGTTATGACACCTGAGATGAGCGACATTCTTTCTCCGGCACCACCGATGCAAGCTACTCTGACGTCTTTCCCATGTTCAGCCCTTAATATGTCCTCCGTTTCATGGGTGTCCTTTCCCCAGAGATGGGCGGCGTCCTTCAATTCGGCCTTGCCGTCCTTTATGAAGAGATAAACCGGCCTATCCGACGAACCCTTAAAAAAAACGGCATCGTAACCTGAAAATTTAAGGTAAGGTCCGAAATCACCCCCCGAATTCGCATCCCCCCAGGTCCCGGTAAGCGGTGACTTGGCGACAACCGTATATCTTCCACAAAAGGGAACAGGGGTACCAGTCACGGGCCCGGTCAGAAAACCGAGGATGTTGTCAGGTCCGAGTGGATCGACTCCACCTTTCTGGTGAGTAAATAGGATTCGAGCACCCAGGCCATAGCCGCCGAGAAAATCACGACAACGCGTTTCGTCGAGCACCTCCTCAGTGACTTTACATGAAGAGAGATCGATCGACAGAATCTTTCCCATGTAGCCTCCAGACATTTACGCTCCTCCTCCATAGAGTTTGAAAAGGCGAAATCCTTTCACACCTTCTGTCAGGGTGGCGAAAACGACCTTCACTCCATGTCCTCGATGCCCTTACTTGGATGGTCTACGGGGATCTCAGACTCGCATGGGACAAACGTCTGACAGAATCCACAACTATCACTCGCCCCCTGGAAGAAGTGCTTTGTGTGCTCCTCGGTAATTTTTTGAATATAATCCCAACATTTGGCTTTGTCGTGGCCTTTCTGCGTGAGCGCCCCGGCCGGGCAGCGATCGATGCACTTTCCGCACGTTCCCTCGGAATAGAATAGGCAATAGGCGCGATGATCGGTGTACGGCCTGGTTGTCGGCGGCATGGAAATTCCAGCAACCGCAGAACCATAGCGAACCGCTTTACCCAGGGGGCTGATCAGTCCCTCGCACAGGCCAAAGGTTCCCAAGCCAGAAACATATGCAGCGTGTCGTTCAGACCAGTTGGACGCAAGACCGTAGCGCTCGGAGGTTGTCTCCTTCCAGTTCCAGAGCGGGTAAAGAACCGGGGCAACGGCTTCAATCCCGGATTGCATGAGAACTTCTACCACATGTCGGCGAAGTTGATCATTGAATGCCTCACCGAAGATTCGGGCCCTGGCCCACCTTTCGGATGGATAACGGGTCTCCTCCCGATTATCGGCCTTTGTCGCTTCGGTTTGGGGTAATACCCAACTGATAACGGTAAGTTTGTCTGGCGAGGTTTCTAAATTAGGAAAAGCCTCATTGAATATCCACCAGGGCGTCCAGTAGAAATCGCCGATATCCTTTCGGAGCTTCTCGTAAAGCGGATCGTCCCCTCTTGAGAACGCGACGAGCGGTTCTCCCCATGCTTTTTCATCCGTTCCTTTCCCCAGGGAGTTCTCTGGAGAATTGTCCGTAAAATCTTTGATCGTACGATCAATCCAGGCAGCCAATCGATCTCCATTGTCTATCTTCTTCATGGGACGATCCTCTCCGTAGAAAAGCCAAATCATATGCTTTCTTTCATCTGGAAATCAAGACTTCGCTAATTCTGAAGTTCTCCCAAAAAATCCGGAGGTCAACCAGTAAGTGTGGGAGCACCTTCCTCAGTTGTGGGGGATTCCCTTATTCTGATCGACGTTTGTAGATGAATGGAGTCAGTATTTCCCGGGCCGTTGGCCGATTCCTTTAGAACACTCTGGTCAAGGTTTTGAAAGAGTAATTCGCCAGAAAGTGGGAAGGGAAGCTCTGAACCAAAAGTCGGTGTTCGTGGTCCGTTGTCCGTGGTTCGTTGTTTAAAGACTCAGATTTGCACATCCACGGCTATTCCAGTAACGGGCCCCGGTAATCTGATTTTCAATCGAATGACGTGAATTGATCGTTACAACTGACCCCTGACAACCGAGAACTGACAGCTGCACAGAAAGATTTCGGAGCAGCGAAGAGCGCCCCTTTTCGCTTTCATCAGAGAAAAGTCGAAAAAAGGGATTTGGGCAACAGCCCGTCCCCACCCGTCTTGCCTCTGGCGGGACAATGTGGCTCAGAGGCAGCAGATTCTCTCAAAAATGGAAGAGCTCGTCGTCCTTTATCGCTTGCAACGATATGCGGTTTCCTGTATTTTTTGTCCGACTTTCTGTCTAAGTCTTACGGGTAGCGAATGTCCGGTCGGACACTTTGTTCCGGGAGGGTCTTTCCATTCTGAGGTGAGTGGGGCTCTTGATAAGGAGGTGCTGGGATGATTTACAAAGCGAAGAAGGGCCAAGTCAGCTATGGCGAGGCGATCGGGATCATCCTGATGGAGAGCTACATGCCATTTCCACCTGGGACACCTGGCAATGCCACGACGTTCTCTTTTCCTGTCCGTTATTCCACTGTCAAAGGTGCCAACATGGAGAGATTGGTCTATCAAGGAGATCCGGCGCTGTTACGGCCTTTCATCGATGCCGGATGGGAGCTCGTTCGGGAAGGGGTCAAGGCGGTCACGGGGAATTGTGGCTTCATGGTGCTCTATCAGAATGAGCTCTCCAAAGAGTTCCCGGTCCCGGTCTTCATGTCGAGTCTGTTACAGCTCCCTTTTATTGCCCGGATGCTATCGCCTGGCGAAAAAGTTGGAATCATCACGTCTAGTCGCCGAACCCTGACCGACCGTCATCTGGAGGTGGCGACGGGTGGGATGGACATCCCAATCCAAATCGCTGGGATGGAGGATCAGAAACACTTCTATGATGCGATTCATGCCGAAAAGGGGGAATTGGATTTTGAGGGGGTTGAGAGAGAGGTTGTTGGGGTCGCCACGAACCTCGTGAAAGAAGATGAAACGATTCGGGCGATTCTTTTCGAATGCACCGATCTACCGCCCTATGCGGCCGCTGTGCAAGAGGCGCTTAACTTGCCAGTCTTTGATTTTACAACGATGATCAACTATGTTTTTTCCGGGCTGGTACGGAGGAGATTCGAGGGATTCGTTTAGTCCATCTCAACATTCTTCGTGAGAAAAACGGAGGACTCATCGGGTTTTGTGGGTCCTTTTCTCCTTCCTAATTCAAGCTTAATGGGTACTGCCCGTATCGACTGACCGCACGGGCCATGGCGAGGACGTTTTCCACCTTACAATAGTCCGTAATACTGTTGCTGCTTCCGAGAATGTACCCGCCTCCTGGTCCAGCTTCAAGGATGCGCTGTCTGACCTCCGCTTCCACTTCTTCGGGTGCGCCCCTGCTCAGTGTGTAAGTCAAATCGATGTTTCCCCACAGACATATTCGGTTACCGTACGCTTCCTTCACCGTCTTCATGTTCATGACCGGAGGTTCGATCGGGTTGAGGCCATCCATTCCAAGAGACAAAAGGTCGTCGAGTATTGGAGATAAATCTCCGTCACTGTGGAAGACCCATGGAATTCTGAATGTCTGTGCCAGCGCTCTGAGCTTGGGTAGAAAAATTCCCCGCAGGACCTCCCCGGAAAACATTGGGCCTGCCTTGTAAGCAATGTCGTCATAAACGATGAAAAAATCGAATCCGATGCTCTGAAGCTTTTCGGCTACAGCACAGTTCCACTCGATGTATCGATCCATGAGAGTTTCCACCAAGGCGACATTCTCGTAAAGGGTATCAGAAAACCCCTCCCAGCCGAGGGAGAATATGGTGGCCATCATTCCTGACCGCAGTCCAGCGTAAAGAGCCAAGTCCTCATGACCATATCGCTCGACAAAACGTTTGGCCTCCTCGTAGTTCCGATCGTCCCGGGGGTCGCAAAACGTCAGTCGATCGAGATCCTTCTCTGTTTTGACTAACCCCTTTCCGGTGTACATGATTCTCCCACTCGCGTCCATGACTGTGACATCAGCGATCGGACAGGCGTGGCAAAAGCCCTGGAAATCGATTGCGTCAAATCCAATTCGCTTCGCAAACTCAGCATCGTCTAGGGTCTCCTCTCCAAAGACGAGGCAGAGTTTTTTCCGAATCCCCTCATCTATCCAGTCAGCGAATGGGATCCGATCCGGTTCTTTCAAACCTAAAGCAGCCATAATCCTCTCGCGAGAGGTCATTTTTTCCATGAAGACTTCTCCGTGGCCTTGGTAATGGAGAACCCAAAGAGGGTTCTCAAAAACATCCCATACTCTACCATCCATCTGTCAGTCTTTGAAGGGGATGCCCAGATCCCTTTGAGCGTTCCTCGAGATATTTTTTGCTCATAAACCTTAGGTCCCGCCCGTAGCGGGATCTGATCCGCCTCAGGTGGAGAGTTTTGATTTGAGGAAACTTCAGAAAACACTTGACAGTTGACATGGATGTGTTAGGCTGAGATACAAGGATACAACAATGCCCTACCCGCTACAGGATTACGCATATCGGAAATTGGGAGAGTGGATAAGTTCCGGCAAATTGAGACCGGGACAACTCTACAGTGAACTCACCATTGGCAAACAATTGAATATTTCGAGAACACCAGTGAGGGCAGCCCTGCAGCATCTCGAGGCCGATGGATGGGTCATCAGGCTCCCCCAGCGCGGCTTCTACGTCTATCAATTTGATGAGAAGGATGTTGAAGAGCTCTTCGAATTGAGAAAGGCCCTTGAAGGCTATGCCATAGAATTCATATTAGATCATCGGGACAGAATCAACCTCGATAAACTGCCCCAACATCTGAAGGTTCAGGCGAAAGAGGCGAGACAGAGGAACTTCAAAAAGTTCATGCGAGAAGACGTGGCCTTTCATGAGAGTCTGATCAAGGCCACCCGGAACAAACGGATGATAGATCTTTACACCGGACTCAGACATTCGATTGAAATTGCCGGGTTGCATCTGATCATGATGGAACGGGAGGACTGCCGTCAACTGATCCAAGAACACACATCGATCATGGAAGGCCTACTCGGCGGAGATCCAGTGAGGGCGAAGGAAGCATTGTATCAACATCTTGATACTGCAAAGAGGCTCTTGACGGAGAGTATGAGGAAATAGGGATTGTTCCCCAAAGGGTTTGGATTTGAGCCGGGGATGCGTCCACAAGGGTGAAGGCACGGAGAATGGTGATGCGAATTAGATTCCATCCGATCTTGGGGGAGTTGGCCGACGGGCAGGAGGTGACGATTTACTTTGAGGGGCAGCCGGTCAAAGCCCGTTCAGGGGAGTGTATCGCGGCGGCATTGATGGCCAATGGACTCAAGACTTTCAGGCGGACGGCCAAGCGGGGGGAGGAGCGAGGGTATTTTTGTGGGATTGGGCAGTGTACCGACTGTGTGATGATTGTCAACGGGGTACCGAATGTGAGGACCTGTGTGACGGCTGTCCAGGAGGGTATGCGGGTAGAGCGGCAGCGTGGACTCGGCCGGTGGGGGAGTTGAGCGATGTTATCGACAGAGGTTGCCGTGATCGGAGCCGGTCCTGCGGGACTCAATGCGGCCATTGAGGCGGCAAAGCTTGGTGCAGAGGTGATGTTAATCGATGAGAACCTGAAGCTCGGGGGACAGCTGACCAAGCAGATCCACAAGTTTTTCGGCTCCGAACATCACGGGGCGGGCATTCGGGGGATTGACATAGCTGTGGACCTCATCGGTCAGGCTGGACAGGCTGGGGTGAAGATGCAGCCGAACACGGCTGTTTGGGGGCTTTATGACGGGAAGGTCCTGGCCTTGAACGACGAGAAGGTGACTTATCGGCTCTCGGCCGAGAAGATCATTCTAGCCACCGGGGCTTCAGAGAATGCGGTAGCCTTTCCAGGCTGGACCCTACCTGGGGTGATGGGGGCTGGGGCGGCGCAGACGATTGTTAATGTATATCGGGTTCTGCCAGGCAGGAAAATACTGATTGTTGGAGCTGGCAACGTGGGCTTGATTGTGGCCTACCAGCTCATGCAGGCTGGGGCGGATGTTGTTGCTGTCTTGGAAGTGCTGCCCTCGATTGGAGGGTACGGTGTTCACGCCAGTAAGATCGCCCGGTACGGGGTACCCATTCGGACGTCTCACACGATCATGGAGGCCAAGGGCACTGATGCAGTTGAATCGGCCGTTATCGTTCAGGTTGACGAAAGGGGAAATCCAATTCCAGGCTCTGAGGAGAGTCTTGAAGTGGATACGATCTGTATCGCCGCAGGTTTGACCCCCCTGACCGAGCTTGCTTGGATAGCCGAATGCGAGCACATGTATGTTGCAGAGCTTGGAGGATATGTTCCGTTTCACAGCTACGATATGGAGACGGGGGTCTCGGGTCTCTATGTGTGTGGGGACGCTTCGGGGATTGAGGAGGCGACCACGGCGATGGAAGAGGGAAAGATTGCGGGCATTTCCGCGGCCGAGGCTTTGGGTTACATAGATGGAAACGGAGCAGCTCGGCTCAAGGATGAGTGTTGGGAGCGTCTCGAGACCCTTCGGACGGGTCCTTTTGGGCTTCATACCGCCGAGGCAAAGCAGATACTCATGATGCGAAAAGGCAGGACGGTAAGGCAGAATCTGAGCAATTTAGGAGGCCTTTAGATGCGGAGAGGAGTCACGACGTGTGGGGTTCTCTCGAAGAAAGAACTCAGGGCCCTTCCAGGTCTTCCCTCAGAAAGGCGACTCGAGAAGGGGCCCGTGGCTGTCATTGAATGTAATCAGGAGTTCCCATGCAATCCCTGTATGGGCGCATGCCCGAGAGGGGCGATTCGGGTGGAAACATTGACGAGTCTGCCCGAGTTGGACGAGGATCGATGTAATGGGTGTGCTTCTTGTATCGCGCCCTGTCCGGGTTTGGCGATCTTTGTGGTGGACATGAATCATTCGGAGAGGGAAGGGATGGTCATGTTCCCCTATGAGTTTTTGCCATACCCGAAAATAGGGGAGCGGGTCGATGCGCTAGATCGAGCTGGCCGAAGGATTTGTTCGGGCCAGGTCCTAAAGGTCAGAAAGTCTCGGAAAGACGACCGCACAGCCGTGGTATCGGTGGTTGTTCCCAGGCGATATGCCATGGAGGTACGGGCGATCGGCCTGCGGCGATGAACAGAGGAGCGGTGGATGGCGAAAAAGCGGGGTAGCGATTTCATTATTTGTCGATGTGAAGAAGTGACGCACCAGGAGATCATCGAAGCCTTCCGATCCGGAGCAGACACAGTGGATGCGATCAAGCGCAGGACTCGGGCAGGGATGGGACTTTGCCAGGGTCGGACCTGTCGAAGGCTTGTGTCGCGGATCGTGGCGAGGCAGAAAAAAGAGGGCCTTGGCGAGCAGATGCCGCCGAGTTTTCGTCCGCCCGTTCGGCCGATCAGATTGGGTCTGCTCAGATGAGGGACGAACATGGGGGTGGGGGGAAAATGAATCTGCCAAAGGCAAGTGAGATCGTGGTGATTGGGGGAGGGTTCCTCGGTACCTCGACCGCCTATCAGCTCGCCAAACGGGGTATCCAGGTTACTCTGGTAGAGCGAAACGAGATTGGGCGGCAGGCTTCTGGTACCAACTGGGGTTATGTCTGGGTCCAAACCCAGCCGGCCGGCCAAGCACTGACCCTTGCCCTGGCTAGCAGCCAGATGTATGAGACTCTAGCTGACGAGCTGAGTTTTGACATCGAGTACGTGCAGTGTGGCGGAATGATGGTGCTAGAGGAAGAGGAGGATTTGGAAGCAGCGGAGAAGGTGGTCGCTTCGCAGAGAGAGGCTGGGGTAGACGTCCGTGTCGTTGACCGTAATGAGCTGAGACAGATGGAACCTACCCTGTCGAAGAGCCTTTTCGGTGCAGTCTACAGTCCGATCGATGCAAAGGTCAACCCCTTTTACGTCAATATCGGCTTCGCAGAAGGGGCCAAGAAGCATGGAGCTAGGATTCTTACTGGCACACGGGTGCGGGCCATAGAGATGAAAGGGGGAGAGATTCAATCGGTGATCACCGATCGGGGTCGAATCAAGACCCATATGGTCGTTAATGCCGCAGGGGTCTGGGCGCGTCAGATAGGGAGCATGGTCGGGATAGACATACCGATCGTGTGTCATCAAGGGCAGGTGGTCGTTACCGAACCTTTGCCGCCCCTGATTTCCCACCTGATCTACAGTGGTTCCTATGTCAGAAACCTTGCTACGGTGATCATGGGTGATCCCGCCTTGGCTTATGAGACGGATGATCCGCTCTATGATTACGGTCTGAACCAACATGCAACGGGGAGTCTGACCATCGGAAATGGGATCGGGATTCGGGATTACTCTGGGTTTGACAAAAGAGGCACCTATGAGAAAATCACGGAATTTGCAGACTGGGCAATCAGAGTCCTTCCTGCACTCCAAGATGTCCATATCATCCGATCGTGGGCCGGCATACGACCGGGTTCGGTCGCTCGGGCCGGTGGTGGTGTGATCATTGACAGGGTAGAATTCGGCAGGAGCGCGATGTTTCTCGTGATAGAGACCGGTCATGGAGTGCTCCGGTGTCCCATTAATGGAAAACTGACTGCAGAATTGATCACTCAAGGAAGAGAGAATACATCCCTCCCCATTGAAAAATGTCGACTCTTCTATTACGCAAAGGAAAACCTGTTCTCGGTTTAGTTTTCCCGAACAACGCAGTTGACTCTTGCACGCAAAGACAAGTGAGCACTTCGTCCCGCCTGACACCGGCGACGGATTGCCTGCTAAATGAGCTGATTACGGTTCTCCATTGCCGAATTCTGTTCGGAGAATCCCTCGAGGAGGATGAGAATGATCAACTTTTTAGATGTTTATGAGCGGACATTGGAGGGACCGGTCATCAGTGAAAAAGAATTCAATATGAAGGTCTTTGTGCCCGCTCTTAGGGATGTGGTCAACTCCTACGAAATCAGTTGCGACAGGGAAAATCCGGTCGTCTCTGATGATGCTGCTGCGGACAATCTCTATAAGGCCGCCGTGGATTTCCTCAGCCGGGTTGGGGTTTACTGCATGAGCACGAACCGGATTATCCACTTCACCCAGGAGGAAATCCATGAGGCCGTCAAAGAGGCCCCAGGTAAATGCTATGTCGGCGAAGGCAAAGATGCCGGAGTGTACAGTGTGAGAAAACCTGATGACCGGAAAATTCCCTGGTTTCACGTTGGGTGGAGCTGGATTTGTACGAGCGAAGAGATGGCTACCAACCAGCTTGAGGCGTTGGCGTCCTTGCCTGGCGCGAACTCGCTCAAAATACCTGTGGTAAATACCCTACGAGGAATTCCTTTTTCAGGGGGTTCCCCAGGCGAGATGTACGCTGCCATACGACAGGTCAAGATCGGACGAGAGGCTGCCCGACGGGCAGGACGGCCCGGGATGCCGATCATGAACTGCATTGGCACGGCTTCGACTGCGGTGACAACGATCGCTGCGAGCGCACCTCAGTTCGGGCTTCGGCCCACAGACGGATGGCTGGTGGGAATCATCGCGGAGATGAAAGTGGACTATGATATCATGAACAAGATCGGTTATCTCCTCGCGTGGGGGGCAAACATCGGGGCCGAGTCCGCTCCCATTCTGGGAGGTTATTGCGGTGGACCCGCAGGAACGGCTGTGGTTGGTGTGGCCGATATTCTGTTGGGCCTCCTTGTTCACAAAGGCAGCTATCACCTCGCCTTCCCGATGGATTTTAGACATGGCTGTAATAGCACCCGGGATCTTCTCTGTGTCGTATCAATGGCATGTCAGGCTGCAAGCCGGAACATCCCGGTTCCAGTGAACTGGCTCGGATACATGGCGGCCGGTGTGAACACGAAGATGTTTTTTTACGAAACGGCAGCATTTCTGCTCACCTCCGTCCCTTCAGGTGCGGCAGGGGTGGGGATCCCCCATCCTGCCAAGGGTGTCAAGATTGATGGGTCGACCCCGATGGAGGCGAGATTCGGGATTGAGATCGGGAAGGCAGGATCTAGGCTCAACCGGGACCAGGCAAACGAACTGGTCATCGGGCTCTTGGAGAAATATGAAGCCCAAATCGAGAATGCGCCGGAAGGGGATCGTTATCAGGATTGCTACAACGTCGAGACCGGGAAACCGAGCGAGGGATATGTTCGGTTGTACGATGAAGTCAAAGAGGAACTCACCGGTATGGGGATTCCCTTTGAATAAAGACTCCCGAGCCAGTAGGAGGACAGAGACCCATGGAGAAGCAGGAGATCTTCAGGAAACTGGAAGCAGCGATCTTGGAAGGAAACGAAGCTAAGGCCAGGGAGAATGCCAGTGAGGCGATCAAGCAACAGGTCGACCCTCTGGAAGTCGTGGAAAAGGGGCTTTCGAGAGGAATGGCAGTAGTGGGTGACCGGTTTGAAAAGGGCGAGGCCTATCTCCCAGAGCTTGTGATGGCAGCCGACATTTTTAAGGCTGCTATGGAGGTTTTGAGACCTGAAATGGAGACCCAGAAGAAGGAGACTGCCAAAGCGGGAACCGTGCTCATTGGAACTGTAAAGGGCGATGTTCATGATATCGGCAAAAACATCGTGGCCAACGTTTTTGAGACCCATGGGTTCTCGGTGGTGGATGTGGGCGTCGACATCCCGACACTGACTTTTCTTGAGGAGGCCGAGAAGGTAAAGGCCGATGTCATCGCCCTTTCCTCTCTCATGACGAACAGCATGCCGATGCAGCGCGAAGTTATCGAGGTGCTCGAACAGAAAAATATTCGGGATGAGTATTTTGTCATCGTGGGTGGGGGTCCAGTCAGCCAAGAGTGGGCTGATGAGATCGGGGCAAATGGTTATGGTGCATCTGCGATCGAGGCGGTGACACTGGTTAGAAACCTGATGAACCAGAAACGGTAGAGTACGAGAAAAGAACCTATGCTAAAGGGATGAGGTTACCACCATGTATGGATATATGGGGAAGATACTCCGGGTTGATTTGACGACGGGAAAAATCTCTGAGGAAGCGATAACCCGGGAGTTGGCGGAGAAGTATGTTGGTGGGTCCGGGTTTGGCGCGAAGTACATGTATGATGAGGTGAAACCGGAAACGGGGTGGAAAGGTTCAGACAACTTGCTCATCTTTGCTGCTGGGCCGTTGGGAGGGACCACAATCGACGGCAGCGCTGGCACCACTATCACAACCAAGGGTCCCATGACGGACCTCGCCGTGACAACGCAGGCCATGGGCTACTTTGGCGCCTATTTGAAGTTCTCAGGCTATGATGCGGTTATCTTTCGGGGTGAATCTCCTGAGTGGGTCTACCTATCCATAAAGGACGGCAAGGCCGAACTCAGAGACGCCAGACATCTCAAAGGGAAAGATACCATTGAGACAGAGGATGCCATTAAAGAGGATCTGGGAGAATCGAGGTGCACGGCCTTTTGCATCGGACCGGCTGGAGAGAACCTCGTGCGTTACGCCATGATAAGCGGCGACAAGGGGCATATTGCTTCCAAAAACGGTGTGGGAGCGGTGATGGGTTCGAAGAAGCTGAAAGCGGTGGCAGCCATTCGAGGACGATACAAGTTGGGGATCAGGGATCCTGAGAACTACCGTCTTCTGAAGAAACAACTTGCTGAAAAGGCAAAGGCCGCCTACACCGCCCGGGTGAAATGGGGGACCCAGGGCGCCTTTGATGCATCCCGGGAGAAAGGGGTACTGCCAGTTCTGAACTATACAACCTCGGTGTTTCCCGAAGATCCACAGATCAATACAAAATACATACGCACTCATTATGATCTGAAACCGACCCCGTGCTGGGCCTGTGGCATGCATCACTGCCATTGGGTAACCGTGACGGAGGGGCCGTATAAAGGTCAAACCGGGGAAGAACCAGAATATGAGAGTGTTGCGGCATGGGCATGTCAGATTGGAAACCACGATATGGGTGCGGTGATCATGCTCTCCGATCTGACCGATCGCCTCGGTCTCGATGTGAACGAGGCGAGTTGGGTGGTTGGATGGGTCATGGAGTGCTATGAAAAGGGGCTCCTGACCCGTGATCAATTGGACGGTGTTGATATGAAATGGGGAAATGTTGAGGCCGTGAGAGAGATGCTTATCAAGATTAGCCGCCGAGAGGGATGTGGCAATCTATTGGCAGAAGGGGTGAAGCGGGCCTCCGAAGAGATTGGGGGCGACGCGGTCAATCTCGGTGTCTACACGATGAAGGGGGCCGTTCCAAGGGGCCACGACCATCGAAACCGGTGGTACGAAATGTTCGATACCTGCGTCTCCAGCACAAGCACGATCGAAGCCTCAGGTGGAATGGTTCCCACACAGATCTTTGGATGGCCTGCGGTTGGCAATTCCTATGACCCGTGGGTGGTCTCGACATCCAATGCGAAGATCAACGGATGGTTTGTCTTTCTCGATTCTTTGGTTCTGTGCCGCTTTTGTACCAGTGATCCTGGAGTGACCGCTGACGTTGTCAACGCCATTACGGGCTGGAATCTCGACCCTCATGAGATTCTGAGAATTGGAAAGCGGATTGTCAATCAGTTGCGGATGTTTAATCTTCTACACGGTCTCGACATTCGTCTCGAAAGACCGTCGCCTCGATACGGTGAAACGCCTGTGGATGGACCGAGTAAGGACTTATCCATTATGGACCACTGGGAATTTATGGTAGAAAACTACTATGAAATGATGGGCTGGGAGAGAAACACGGGGAAACCCCTCCCTGAGACGCTGAAGGCTCTCGGGTTGGGAGATCTCATCAGCGATTTGCGCCGAATCTGAGATTTATGGGTGATACGAAAATGGTGAGGAAGGAGAGGAAACAAAGAGTCCAGGGAGAGGATGATCAGACGTCTTCGGACTCCGGTGGTAAAGGGACGGTCGTTGTTACGGTGTCGATCTCACGGAATGTCTCCTATCTCCTTCCAGATCTCCCCCTTCAGCAGAAAATTCGACTACCAGCGGGAAGCAATTGGTGGCAACTCAGAGAAAGACTAGGTTTGACGGATGCCCCGATCATATGGACCATGAATGGAAGAATCGTAAAGGCGGAGACGCCTCTGATCGACGGTGCCCATATTGAAATCACCCCCTTCATGGAGGGGGGGTGAGATACGCTTCTGCATTCTCCTGTTATCGGCCCTTCCTCTTGGCCACGTAATGGGCAAGGTCTCGCTCGAGTTCTGGGTCGATCTCGGGTTTCACATAGGCGGCGAGCCTTTTGGCTAGCACGTCGGTCGCCCTCTGGTCGAGTCTGTTCTTGCCAGCAGTCTTCCAGCTCGGGTAATCGTCTCGGGTCATGAGATCTGGCAGGAAGAACTCGGTTCTGCACCGTTCAAATGTCGCGGGGTGGGTAAGGTATTCCCCCCCAATTCCAACGTCCTTGATTGTCTGCATGTCGATCTCTTCATCTGAAGCCTCAATCTTTCTCAACATGCTACGAACCATGCCGCAGAGTTCCTCGTCTGCCAGGAATTTTTCATAGCTCATGGCGATGTAGGCGCCCAATATGCCACAGCTGTGGAGTATGAAATTACTCCCGCTCATGACGGTTGTAACCATGGCGATTGCCGACTCAATGCCTGCCTGGATGTCCGGAAAGTGAGCGTCAGTCAGGCCGCCACTTCCTCTGCACGGGAGTCCATAGAATCGCGCCATCTGCGCTTGCGCGTGTTGGATCATTGACAGTTCAGGAGCTCCAATCGAGAGCGCCCCGGTTCTCATGTCCGCGATGGAAGAGGTCCCCCCGTATACGACGGGTACACCCGGGGTGACAAGTTGAGCCAGGGTAACCCCGGCGAGCATCTCCGCATTCTGAACAACTAGGGTCCCGGAAAGGGTCACCGGGCCGGTAGCTCCTGCCATCATCAGAAGCCCCAGCAAAACAGGTTGTCCGTGCCGTGCGTACGTGATCAGTGCGCCTGCCATATCATCGGAAAACTGGAGGGGTGAAAGAGAACTGATAATCGGCATCATGACAGGTTTGTTCCTGATCTTATCCTTTCCCCCCCAGCCAATTGCGGCCATTTCGATAGAATCTGTCGCTGCCTCTCTGGATACTGAACTCCCCAGGAAGGGTCTGTCACAGAGGACAATATTAGAAAACACCATATCCAGGTGAGCCAACTCTGGTGAGACATCTGAAGGTTCAACCATGAGACAGCCATTCATATTAATGTATTTTGATGTCTGAACGAGTCTGCAAAAGTTGTTGTAATCTTCCATGACGGGTTTTCTCTGCTCACCCGTTTCCGTGACCATGAAGGCAGCTCCATATCCGGGTGCAAAGACAAGGTCGTTCCCGCCGATTGTGACGCTCTTGGCTGGATTACGCGCCGTAATGGTGAATTGAGGAGGCGCCGTCTCGAGCGCTTTTCGCAGATGACTTTCGTCGATATGAACGATATTTCCATCCAACTTGATCCCATGGGTCTTGAATATTTCCAGAGCCTCTGGCTCATGAAAAGCGACGCCAACGTCCCTCAGAACCCTCACAGTTGCGTCGTGGAGATCATTTAACTCTTGGTCGGTAAACGGCCGCATCCTCTTCCACATGTGATGCTCCCTCCTTTCCCTTTCCTCGATTCAATCTGGCGATTACCACGCGGTGGGTTTCTGTGGGTTCTCTGGGTCGTAGATGATCTTGTACTTGGAAACGACTTCCTGGATTTTTGGAACCCGTCTGTTCATCTCAAAATCTGCCTCCGGGCGGTACTTGCCGGGCATGGTTCGATCCAGGACTTCATAGAAACCGATCATTTCTTGATGGCTCCCTTCCTTAATTGGGCGTGCTCTTTGTTCTCTTCGAGTAACCACTCTGCTCTTTTCTGGTTGAATATGCCACAGGGGCAGAGCGCGGCCAGTTCGAGAGATGCCTTCTCCGGCGAGATCTTTCCGGAACTCACCCTTTCCTGCATATGGACGACAATCTCGTCAGGGACCATGTGATGGCCGCACATGGTTGTGATCGCTCGGGCGTCCTCGCGGGCAAGAAGCCATCTTTTGCCGAAGATTCCGAGGGAATAGTTATTGGTGTGGGGTTTCAAACCCGCATCCTGGCAGGCTGCGAAGACCTGATCGAGCACACCGGAAATCACTAAACAGAGCCCCAGATCGGCCGCTTTCATGCTCTTGAGATAATGAACCACCTGTTGCCGGGAAGTGAATACCCCCCGGATCCTGGAAGCTGGTGTGAGCCTGGATTTGATCTCTTCCGACGAGACACTCACGACAGGGCCGGTTTTGACATCGCCCCAGTTCACGGTTCCTGCCTCTTCGGCCAGTTCGATCGCCCTTCGGAGACGGTCTAGAAGATTCTCATCATTGATCCCTTTGACATGGTAGAGGAGCCACACAAAGTCGGTTTCCTGCGCCTTGCCAGACCGGTGTAGGCTGTGGGTCATCATGTTACCTCGAAAAAAGATGTTTACCCCGTGAAGAGGGGCCGACCGAGTCCAACATTGACCTTGCCTCGGGTCGGTCTGGGTATCCCGCACCCATCCAGAGTTTTCATCAGATGTTCGTCTCCGTCGACCACCAGAGATACGATACCAAGGCTGAAGACGGTATCGATTTCGTGCTCTACCCTGAGGAGAGCCTCCAGAACGGAATTGAGACCATCCCTCTTGACCGATCCCTCAATGATGACGGATAAGACGTGCAGGTCCAGCGCCTCATCACGGAATTTCCCGGTCGTAAAATCGGCCATAAGCGTGGCAAGTGGATTCTCCTGGGGTCCCACGAATCGAAAGCCTGTTGGGGCCAGGGCCATTGCCACCTTTTCTACATCCCTCATGTACACTCCGACACCGGGCCTTCCCATATCGATACAGATCCCATAGACATCTTTGGTGTAACGACCGGTTACGCAATTGGTTTTGGCTTCTTCGGTTCCTCGCCCGGGAATGCCCGTGCCTTTGCTCGTCACGGTAGGGTCACTGAGGACGTGTTTGAACATCTTGTAATGGGTGTCCAATGGGGTGGGTTCGATGGCATCTTTTGGACAGACCCGGTTGTGGTAGCATACCCAGCACTCGACACAGACATCCGGATCGATGACCGCCACGTCGTCTTGCATGGAAATGGCTTTCACGTTGCAATAGGCTATACATGTCTCACACCCTGTGCATTCGTCCGCGATCACCTTCATGATTGTTCCCTTTTCGATATCGTCCTGATTCCTTACGGCCTCGTGAGACCTAGCCGAGACAGGGTCTCGGTGGTTGGCACACCCATCTCATCCCAGCCGCGAAACTCATAGTATTCAGCAAGCATCTCCCCGAAGGGGGGAAGATGGCCGGCGGCGCCACCCGTTTTCCGTGAATGAGTCAGCATCCGGTGGGGTAGGGTATCGTCTTTTCGACTGATTCCTAGGTTCACATTGTAAAGGCGCTTTTGGTTATACAGCCGTTCCCCAGCGGTGAGAAACTGCTCAGCATCCATCTGCCATCCCGTGACGGCGTTGAGCCAGTTGATGACATGGGTTATGGTGATGTGACCCTCTAACATGAACTTGCACATGCAGAGAGCGTCCATCATAGCCATGATGTTCTGCAAGATGGCAACCATCTTGCCCTTGCCCTCGACGCCGAACCGGTCAGAGATCTCTGGGTAGCCATATTCAGGGAGAGTCATGAAGTAATCGTAACAGTGACTGTAGGCCTGAAGGTGGCAGGCCCCACGGTTGGAAGTGGCGTAACCGACGGCAACGCTGTTAAAGCAGCGGGGATCGTGCATGGGTAGTTCCAGCCCCTTGACATGAAGGGCAAATTCCTCAGCCACACCGCCCAGTTTTTGGGAAGCAGCTCTAACCCCATCGGCCAGGAGGTCTCCCACCCCTTTCCTCTCTGCGATGAGCCGAATCATCTTCAGGAGACCATCCCGGCTTCCCCACGAGAGATCCACCTCTTTTGTGTCGTATCCGGAAAGAAGGCCCTTTTCATACGCTTCCATGGCATAGCCTATAACGGCACCGGTCGAGATCGTGTCGAGGCCATAATCATTGGAAAGGGAGTTGGCGATACAGAGCGTCTTGAGATCGTCAATCACACATAGGGACCCGTAGGCGGCAAGTGTCTCGTACTCCGGGCCACCGGTTTCAACGGAAGCATATGGCCCATCGTCTAATTTCACCACTCGACCGCATCCGATGGGGCAAGCTTTGCAATAATAGCGACCGGTCAGGAATGTCTCGGCGAGTTTGATGCCATCGATCTCTTTGGCTTGCTCTTCCCAGCTCCCCTCGTACCAGTTACGGATGGGTAGATCCCCCCGGGCCTCAATTCCGGTCAGACCAGCGGCGGTCCCATAGTCAGTCGTTGCCTTGGAGGCCTCTTGCATTTTACGGATATTCTCTTTGTTGAGTTCTTGTACTGTCTGATCGTCGAAGACGGGGACCTTCTTGTCTCCACCACACACGATGGCCTTCAGATGCTTGGCCCCCATGACAGCACCCATTCCGCATCGACCAGCTGCCCGAGCGTGCTGTCCATCCGTAAAGATCCCGGCCAGCCTCACCCGGTTCTCGCCTGCCTGTCCAATACTCGAAGTCGCGGTCTGGCGCCCATGGCGCTCCGTCAGGAATTCCTGGGTTTCAAAATTTCCCTTTCCCCAAAGATCTGTCGCGTCGTGTATTTCTGTCTCGCCCTCGGTAACCGAGAGATAGACAGGCTTTTCTGACCTGCCTCTAACGATGATCCCGTCGTATCCGGCCTGTTTCAGGCGCATTCCCCAGGAACCGCCACAACTCGCCTCCCCCCAGATACCCGTGAGTGGCGATTTGGCACAGACCGAATGCCTGCCCACACCTGGAACCTTGGTTCCTGTGAGCGGGCCAGGCATAAAGACGAGCACGTTCTCCGGGCCCAGGGGATCGGTCTCGGGACCTGTCTCTTGTGAGATTATCCGAGCCGCAAGTCCACTGCCTCCGACAAAAGCCTCGAGATCTGTCTTGTCGGGTTCAAAAGAACGCATCGAACCGGTCCTGAGGTCAACCTCCAGGATTTTTCCCATGTATCCATTGGCCATTTTCGTGTCTCCTTCGCTATGGTCTTCATAAACTGAGATCGTGCAGCATATGATGCAAGCCAATTAACTCAAAGGTTAAGTCCTTGTCAGAGGGATCGATTCCCAATGTCGGGCTCATCCAGGAAACCTTTCTAGGGAGTATTTCTCTAAATCCAAGTGGTTGGTCTCTCCCTTTCCCAGAAAATCCTTCTCCAGGAGAGTTACATCCGTCACACCGTTCCTTGTCAGATTATAGGCGATACTCGTTTCCACAACGCCGCCAACGACAACCCGCGGCTCCTTCATCGTTCTTTCTCCTTCCGATTCATTCATGGAGTCTCGAAAACAAAAGGAGGTTCGGAAAAGCGACTCCCTGAGCAGAGTGTCACTATTTCGCGCGGCTCTGGGATACAAGGATACAATATATCCCTCTCAAAAGATTTTGTCAACATCGAAAAACGTGGAGTTTCCTGAGTGTTGAAACCAAGGAATTTCTAGCCCTCTGATGTTTCATCGCAGAAACCGAGTGACCTTAAAAACCATATGATACATGACTTTCTGAGTGTTTCAGGAAGGTTCAAATTCCGGATGGGGGAACGTTCTTTTCCTGCTGAACGGGAATTGGATCCACCATCACCTGTCTTCTGAGGTTTTTCACGTGAGGTGACCTCTGGGAATTGATATCAAATACCGGGGATAGGCTGGCGGTACTCCAAACCTTATTACGTCTCAAGCTATTGGGTTTTCTGAAGATTGAATGGGAAAACTTTCTTGGCGTTTTCTTCTAGATGACCCCCTCNNATCAGGGGAGGCCTTTTCAATTTGGCAGGGCGTGCGGGAGAGTTTCATAGGTGTTCCAACCACATTCAGTTTTCCCAGACGGGAATGACTCACCTGTAAAATCATTTCCCGCGCTCGTGCATGTGGATCTTCGACCACTTGTTCGATGTTATTCACAGGGCCGTATGGGATTCCCCGTTTTTCAAAAACCGAAAACCATTCATCCCTTGTTTTGGTCTTGAAGATTTTTGTGAGAATCGATTGGAGAGCCTCGTGATTCCGGGTCCGATCTGCCGGTAGTTTAAAGCGTTCATCGTCTATCAAATCCTTTCGATCCATCTCTTCACATAGAACACTCCAGAATTTTTCCCGATGAGCGACGACGACCATTGGATCGGTCTTCGTTGGAAATATCTGGAAAGGCGTGTGAATGGGATGCCTTCCTCCCAGCGGTTTAGGAACCTCACCCGTTGCAAAATATCGGGCGCACGCATTCTCGCATAGTGCGACCTGACTGTCCATCATTGCCACATCAATATGTTGGCCCTCTCCACTTCGCTCCCGCTCATAGAGTGCCGCCAATATGGCAATGACCGCAAAAAGGGCTGCTCCAATGTCTCCTATGGAGTATCCGACGCGCACAGGGGGGCGACCTGGCTCACCAGTGATGCTTATAGTGCCACCCATTGCCTGTGCCACCATATCGTAGGAAGGCCGAGAAGCGTAAGGACCATACTGCCCAAAACCTGACAAAGAAACATAGATAAGGCGAGAATTGAGATCTCTGACTGCTTCGTATTCCAATCCCATCTCTTTCATTGTGCCAGGCCGGAAGTTCTCGATAAGAATATCGACTCGGGGGATGAGTCCCCTGATAATTTCTTTAGCTTTTTCGTGCCGAATATCGAGGGCCAAACTCGTCTTTCCACGGTTTATACTGAGAAAATAGGAACTGAGGTCCTTAATAAAAGGTTCGTTGGTGCGGGCAGGGTCCCCCTTCTTCAGGTTTTCGATCTTCATGACATCTGCACCCAGATCAGCCAAAAGCATGCTGGCAAAAGGTCCTGCGAGAACCCGTCCGAAACTCAAGACTTTAACCCCCTGTAATGGTCCTTTCATACCGACGTTCCTCCATCGCAGATCTGTTCTGTTTTCCTTCGCAAAGACAGTCTCTCATCAGTCCATGGTCACTCAGATTCTGAACCAACAGACGCTCATACCGGGGTATGTCTTTTTCGATTTTCCGATGCCAATTCCTTTTGTTCGACGGAATCACTCCCTGCCGTACTTTCATCATGAAAGAGGTCTGCCAACGCGATCCCAATCTCATCCAATTGGGTTCGTTTTTTTCCTATGACTCAGAGAGGAATTGTCCCATGCTTTTTCTCGGGCCTTATCTCCTTTTTCCCTCTCAGCCCCTCAAGAGAAGTAATGAGAAAAGGGCGCATCTCTTTGGGCTCAATGATAATATCGATCCATCCTTTTTCAGCCGCCACGTAGGGCGTTGCAAATTGCTCCCTGTATTGTTTTATTTTTTCCTGACGGACGGCTTCGGGATCCTCAGCCTTCTCAATTTCTTCTCTGAAAATTATGTTTGCAGCCCCTTCGGGTCCCATAATGGCTATCTCTGCCGATGGAAGTGCAGCCGTCAGATCCGTTCCAATGAGCTTGCTGACGGCCATTCCCGACATGGCGCCTCCATAAACCTTCCGAGTTAGGACCGAAATTCGAGGCACTGTTGCCTCTGAATAGGCATACAGCATTTTTGCGCCATGACGGATTATGCCGCCATACTCCTGTTCGGTTCCGGGAAGATATCCCGGACAGTCGACAAAGGTGACAATAGGAATGCCAAAGGCGTCACAGAATCGTATGAATCGAGCCGCCTTATCCGACGCATGAATGTCGAGGCATCCCGCAAACACGAGTGGCTGGTTCGCAATGATCCCGGTCGTATGTCCATTAAGCCTTGCAAAGCCAATGATAATATTCTTGGCAAATCCCGCCTGAACTTCAAAAAAAGCTCGATCGTCGACGACCAACCGAATCAGTGCTTTCATGTCATATGGCTTTTTGGGGTTTTCAGGAATCAGAAGGTCAAGTTCTTCTTCCATTCGAGAAATCGGGTCTCTGGTTAGCCTACAAGGGGGGGGCTCCCTGTGACTGGAGGGGAGGTAGCTCAAAAGCTCCTTGACCATACCGAGACATTCCTTCTCCCCTTTGGAGACGAAATGGGCAACCCCGCTTCTGGTATAGTGAACTTTTGCCCCGCCGAGTTCCTCCGAAGTCACCTGTTCCCCGGTAACCTCCTTGATCACTTGAGGGCCCGTGATATGCATGAGGCTGATTCCTTCCACCATAAACACAAAGTCGCCCAGAGCCGGGGAGTAAACAGCGCCCCCTGCGCAAGGCCCTAGGATCACGGAAATCTGCGGGATGATCCCCGCTGCCAGCGTATTCCGGTAGAAGATAGACCCGTAATGGCCCAGTCCTTCTTGGATTCTCGCCCCTCCGGAATCGATCAGCCCGACGATTGGACTCCTCGTCTGGAGGGCCTTATCCATGATAGAGCAGATCTTCTTGGCGTGTTGTTCCCCAAGAGACCCTCCCATGACGGTGAAATCTTGTGCAAACACATATACCCTTCTCCCCCCTATCAAACCCGAGCCGGTCACGACACCGTCTCCGTAGAATTTCTTTTCATCTCGATCATGTGAGATGAATTGGGAAGTGACAAACATTCCGAACTCGGAGAAAGTTCCTGGATCCAGCAACAGTTCCAACCTCTCACGAGCAGTGAGCTTACCCCTTTTGTGCTGTTTTTCAATCTTGTCAGAGCCTCCTCCCAACTTGGCTTCTTCGATTTTTGCTCTGAGGATCCCTACCTTGTCTTCGTTACTCGATTTTGAGTTACTCACGCTGAAAGTTCCCTTCTGGCCTCTTAACCTGAGGCCCTACGATGTCGGATTTGATTTTGTTTCACTTTGGCCACGCCTTTAGTCTCCGGGGAGTGCTATATAGCTCATGATTCCACCGGCGGAGGCTTTATTCTACCACATTCTCTGGCTGCTTATCTTCTTCTTTCCTGCACAAACGCGAACCTGATGAATAGGTCCTGGAGACCTCAATTCATTCTTTTTGGCCTCGTTGGCCAGGGAGGATAAAGCTATCGGTGGAAACAGGTGAGACCCGAGAGGGTCAACGCGAGAGTAAGGGAGCGAAAGGATATGAGGGTCCAATCAGAAGATTCAAAATCGTCGTGAAACATCAGAAGGTTACAAACTTCTTGCTTTGAAAACTCAGGAAACTCCGCAGGAGAATGAGGAGTTCCCCCATTGTTGTGGGAGCCTGTTGTCTCTGAGCGACGTTGCGGAAGCGGTGGGGACCCTTCGAGGATGAGCAGGAAGGGGAAAGCCGCGCCTTCAGAGCGCGGAAGGGGCAGGAATTCCCCGCCTGCGAATCCCAATAGGGTCACCGCGTGAGCTTGGGCGCGAAGGGATAGGAGGCTCCCACTTAAGAAATTGGAAATATCCTAAGAAATCTCTAACTTGTGAGACATATCCCTTAGAAAATGGGAGAACTCTTCCCGGGAGAAGCAGTTGACCTAACCCCAGCTTTATGCTACATGGCTTTCCAGGGTGGATCTCCTGGGACACTGATCGGGAATTCAGCGGTACCTTGGATTTTTGAAAGCGATGGGTCCGGTCTTCCATTTTGGACCGGCGGAAAGATTAAGGGCCTGAAGAGAGGGCGATGATGGAAAGATGGGTCACGAGAGAGCTTGCGACATACGCTGTTGAGACACGGTTGGAGGATTATCCCGAGGAAGTCATCCAAAAAGCCAAGACATTCATCTTGGACAGCATTGGGTGTATGTTTGGTGGCTGTCAAACCAGTCTCGGGAGGGCTATGCTTACGCCTATCAAAAGCATGGGAGGAAACGGGGAAGCGACCCTTGTCGGAGGTGGATGCAAAGTGCCGACGATTCAAGCCGCTTTTGTCAACGGCACGACTGCCAATGCTCTCGATTATGATGACACATTGTTTGGAATGGGCCATCCAGGCGCATCGATCATTCCCGCTGCCCTGGCCATGGGTGAATGGAAAGGAGTGTCTGGTAAGGAGATTCTCAACGCCATTGTGATCGGTTATGATGTTGGCGATCGGATTGGAAAGGCGATACAGCCATCCTATGATCGGCTTCAGAGTGTCTGGGGCGTGGGAACCTGGCAAACCTTCAGTGCTGTTGTTGCTGCGGCGAAAGTTCTGGATTTCGACCTGGAGTCCATGCTCAACGCGTTTGGCGTCGCCGGTGCCACAGCGCCCCTTCCAAACACACAGAAATGGGGCTGGGATTTAGAGGAGCGTCCGATTCACTGGGTTAAGGAGCCCACTGGATGGCCGGCCTGGACCGGGACGACTGCAGCTGTTCTTGCATCTCACGGCTTTGTGGGAAATAAACACATTCTCGATGGAGACAATGGGTTCTGGATCATGGCAGGTTCTGATCAATGTGATTTCGATGAGATGACACGCGGGTTGGGAAGCGAATATGAGGTCGATCAGATTGCGATAAAACCGTATTCATCCTGTCGATGGCAGCATCCTACGCTCGATTGTGTTCAGGAGCTCAAGGAGGAACATGATCTGAAACCAGAAACCGTGAAAGAGATTATTGTCCACTCCTTTGCCTGGGTGAAACGACACGAGATTTATGGACCAAAGGGTATGGTTGATGCGCAATTCTGCATCCCCTATACCGTCACCATGGTCCTGCTCGGTTGCCAGCCTGGGCCGGCGTGGTATACGGACGAGAATCTCAAAAGTGAAAGGATATTGAACCTATCGAAGAAGGTGAGGGTCGAAATCGATCCGGATATCGACAAGGCCTACTTTGAGGAAAACAGACTATCTTCCCGGGTCGAGATCATCAACGAAAAAGGAGAAAAACTCGAAAAATTTGTGGGTATTCCAAAGGGAGATCCGTTAAAACCACTCACCTCTCAAGAGATAGAGGAGAAGTTCAGAAGACAGGCATCGTACAGTTTGAAACCTGATGAAATCGAGAGAGCGATCAAGATGATTAATAACCTCGAGAACCTCGGTAATGTGTCGGACCTCATGCCATCTCTTGCAGGAAGTTAGGGTGGTAAACGATGAAAACGATTGCGCCAGGGCATCGATCGGATTACGAGGTTGGCAAAACCAATGCGGCAAAAGGCATTGCGGCTATCGAGGCACTGTTTCCGTGACAAATGGAGGCTTCGTCAAATGCCCTCTGGATATTGGGTGCGTAATCGAGATGGACTTCTTTGAGTTCCTCTTGGCTCATCTGGTCTGTCACGGTGATAATGCGGCATTTTTTTTCGTGAATGAGCCAGGAGAATGCGTGGAGGACGCAGCTCTTTTCTCCTCCGATCTCCAGACTTTCTGTGAGCTCGCGCAGTTTGGCCGGGGTGGGCATCTGACGCATCCACTCGCGAAACTCCTCGTGTTCGAATCCCTCGTAGATCCCCTCTCGGCATTCGTTGGCCATGATCAGGGTTCCACCGTCATTGAGATAGCGATCGACGCCGCCGCAAACGCGTGACCCCCCTTGGAAGAGGCTCACCTCATAGTTCACCTCGCCGACACCTGTGACCAAGATGTCGACTGCCTGAGGGACCCTGACTTCCGTGTAAGCTAGCGATTTCTCAATTGCAGCGCGGTGGACAGACACATGTTCGCCTGCCCGGACCGCGACCAGGTTATTTCCTGTATCGAGAACGGTGTTGATCACCATGTCAATACCGCTTTTTGTGGCGGCCTCATCGATGTCTGCACGAACGATGTTCTGGGGCGGCATAATCCCTAGCAGTGACCCGCATTCAAGGTCCGCCAGGATACCGGTAAAGCGTTTGTGGTTCTCATATATGGTTCGGCGGCTCACAACCCCTGGGAGTACGATCTTCCCTCCTCCCGACCAGCCGGCTAGCATGCAGGGAGTGACGTTGCCGGTTCCGATTTTAATATCCGCCTCCGCAAAGCGACGATCGACTTCGACGGGTGTTCCCAATGAAGTTTCCCCCATAAGGACCATGGCCTCTTCATTGTCCGGCTCGCTGTTGATGACTTCCACCCGATCCACCACAACCTTACCGACATTCTGCCGGATCGCTTCAATGCTGTCTGGAGCATGCATGCCGACACCGACGATGATCGTCATGTCCGTGTCCCTCACGCCAAGGGCGTTTAGGGCGTTGAGCAGAATTGGGACGATCATATGGTTTGGGGTAGGGCGGGTACGATCTGTGATGACAATGCATGCTTTGGCCGCAGGCCTCGCCTTGTCTATGATACCACAGGTCTCAAAGGCCTCATGGATCGCGTGTTGGAGTTCCGCTTCAGGATGCTCAAGGACGGGCATCTCTTTCGGTAAGAAAGATCCAAGGAACTGGCCTTCTGGTATGCTCACCTTTTGCATTTCGCGCCCTAAAGGGACATTTATGGCTATCTTCTTACGGGCCATGGTTTCTCCTCACCGATCTGTGGAAGGCGATTGTCCGTTCCTACCTGGGTCTCACCAGGTGCGATAATAGAGCACAATAGAAGGGAAATGTCAAGACGATGGCTTCCGTGGAGTTTCCTCAGTTTTGTGGACGCTCATGTCCCTGAGGGACGTTTGCAAAGGAAGGGTGTCAGTGTTCCCTAGGCCGTTCTCAAATACCTATAGAACACTCTGGTCACGGTTTTGAAAGAGTAATTTGCCAGAAAGTG
>JABAOC010000875.1_pt7 | contig 30678 bp, 27 predicted proteins | sample 7062161 | NCBI WGS metagenome assembly JABAOC01 (sample SAMN14538625, study PRJNA623070) | marine sediment metagenome | biome: marine biome [ENVO:00000428]; feature: marine pelagic biome [ENVO:01000023]; material: deep marine sediment [ENVO:00002113] | place: India: Gulf of Khambhat ... | reverse complement strand
ACAAAAGTCGAGAAAAGGGATTTGGGCAACAGCCCGTTCCCACCTGTCCCGGTAACGGCGGGAAGGGGGGCAACGCGAGAAGGAGGGAGCGAAGGGATGTGAGGGTCCCATCAAAAGATTCAAAATTGTCGTGAAACATCAGAAGGTTGGAAATTTCTTGCTTTGAAAACTCAGGAAACTCCAGTTGGGCTTTTGTTGACTTTCCCTGATTCTTCCCTTTTAATGGCAGCATGGACGATCAAGCAGCCCTCCCAAGAAGCACTCTAGATAACGGTCATCAGCCCGCGCCGGAGACAAGAGCAGGACTCACAGAGGTTTAGCTGCGACAAGATAGGAATGGAGGCAAAAAAAATGAGAAGAAAATGGATGCTTTTCGGTGGTCTGGCTCTGTTATGGATTATGGGGTCAGATGTATTCCCTTCTCATTCTCTGGAAGAATCCGTTTTTCTCTCTGATGATGCATACCACTATCGCGACTTTGCAGATGGACAGCACGACAGAAACTACATCGAATGGTGGTATTTCAATCTATACGATACTGTTCAGGATATTCAGACGATCTTCGGTTACTCGATCATCGACCCGGAAGACTACTCAGGTCTTGGCCAGGCCATCGTGGGGGCTGTTGCATACACTGCTGAAGGTATTGTTAGTGAATCCGATACGTTTTCCACTGAGAGCTTTTCCGCCTCATATGAGCAGGCTGACGTCGAGATCGAAGCCAACGCCATCGAGGTGATCGACCATGATACATATCGTATTGTTGGTTCCATTGGTGGCGGTCGGCTTTCGTGGGACCTGACATACGTGCGACAGGCCAATTCCTGGTTTGGCGGAGATCGCGAGGAGGTCGGGCTGTTTCCATGGGAGCAGATGAGCTGGCTCATTTACATGCCCGGTGCAGAGGTCAGTGGGGAGGTTAAGGTCGACGGTCAATCTTACACCCTGCGCGCGGTGAGGGGATACCACGATCACAATTGGGGAGAGTGGATTCCAAGTAATGCACTCTGGAACTGGGCTCAGTATTTTGAACCTGGACTGGCTCTTGAGATGGGTGATTTCATCAACAGACCCGCTGGAATCATGAGCGTTGAGTTCCAGGGCAAAAGGGCGACCTTCCTCAAAGACCAGTACCATTTGATCCATACCCGCTGGACCGTCGAGGAGGAAGATTGCGATCTCTTTCCGATAAAGACGTGGCTCTATGCCGAGAATGATTCAAACCGGGTGCTCCTCAGCATGAAAGCCTATGAGACAGAAGCCCTACAGATGGACACCCCGTTGCCATTGCCTGATGTCGTAATTCATGAGCAGACAGCTCATTACGAGGGCCTAATCTGGGAGAAAAACTCGCTTGGCCAGTGGGAATTGTTGGTTTCCTTTAGCGGTGATGGATTCAAAGAGTACACCAGCCGCAAATGGGATTCTTCCCGCGGCCTCGCCCCCTAACTGCCTCGAATTTCCTTCCTTGCGGCTCTCTCGCAAACCCCAGCTGCCAGGAGGGCATGCGGACGAGCAAAAAAAATGCCTACTCTTCTAACACTGGAGAAGAGCAAGCCATCAATTCAAAATCGGGTCCCTTTTGCTCTCAACTTTTTCCGGCTTACGCCATCTTTTATCAACCGGCTCGACTGGAGGAGACGCGAGAACTGGATGATACTAAGGACTCTGGTATAAAGGGCTTTGCCCTCCAATCTCAATCAACTCGAAGGGCTTTGAGCCCTCGAGGTAAAGGGGATAGGCCGAGTTCCCATCGAGTATAATCACATGGCCGTCTTCAATTTGCTCGACCCTCTGCCCCTCGATCGTATCCCCCACTCTCAGAATTTTGCCGTTGATGATGACAAACCCACGTTCGTCTAGGTTCGCAATGCCGGTCAGAATCAGCTTTGGCCGCGCGGGCTTCGCGGGAGCTTCCTCCTTTTTTTCCATTTTTTCCAACGGTTTTTTGGGTACTTGCACAACCCGGGGCTGTTTTCCCGGCGAGAATGGATCTCGACGGACAGCCACGAGATCCCTAGCCACGGATCGGAAAATCTGCTTTTCAGAGGACTCTCCCTGAGCAACCGGCAACTCATCCTTCAATTCAAAAATGTTTAGAGTGAAATAGAGGCGATGCATCGAGCCGTCCTTCTTTTCGTTTTCAATCCGAAAATCTTTGAGACTCAAATGCAAAGAATCCTCCATTTGGTGAACAAAATTAACAAGTTCGGTATAGCCAGCTTTGATTTCAATCAGAATGGGATATTGTCGATACTCGGAAGTGTCGTCCTCTTCTAGGGGTTTGACTACCACGAATTCGATGTTCGCCTCACTGCCGATTCTGTTGATCTTCTCGAGGAGATCTGGAATCCCCTTCGTTGGGGATAGGTTCCTTCTCTTGAAGAAATTGACATCCTCCCCCATTACTTCTAGGATCTCATTGGTTCGCTTTGCCGGTCCGTCTACCGGTGAGGCATCCTCAACCTGGGCCTCCAGGATCGCTAGGCTCCTTGCGATTCGCTTGGCCTGCTTGTTTGTTGGATAATAGAGCGATGCGACGAAAAAAACTCCCAGGAGGATGAAGATCGTTACCAAGATGGCGATCATGTTACGNNGACATGTCAAGCAAAAAATGTCGAGCAATTCTATTTTATTTCAAATAGTTATGATATCTTACGCAATTTGTCTCTAACTGACTCATGAATGAGCAGAACGCGCTTGGAGGGTAATATGCTCGGCAAAATCATGGTTGATTCCATTTTCTTCGCTGTCTTCGGATTTGTTCTCTCGATGCCTTTCTTGGTCAGGATCGTGGTCAGCGCAGTAAAGCCCCGCCCTTCCGGGCGGGGTATTCTGGCGGGTTTTCATAAAAAAAAGCGCTGAAATTGCCAGTATTTCTCCGATCATGACGTTGAATCTCTATACGAGTCGAGTCACACCTTCTGCCACGGCTGGATAATGCTCATGCATGAGCACATCGTGACCCGGGAAAAGCAGTTCAATTGAGGAGGCCCTTGCCCGGAGCTTCTCGTATGTTCGCATCCACCCCACCAAATCGACAATGAGCGCGCTCGGCCAGTCCTCCCGGTAGTTTTTGAAGACATGGGCACAATCTGAACCGAGGATAGCAGTGCCCTTGGCCGTTTTCACAGCAACGGCCTGGAGGCCGACCGTATGTCCTGGGGCGAAAAGACATTCGATACCCGGGAGTATCTCCTGGTCACCTTTGAGGAGCACGAGTCTATCGGTTTTTTCGAGAGCAGCGAGATGGGTAAGAGAGGTCTCATCCGTTACGTATTTGAATGGAGGACGTTTTGCGATCCTATCTTCCAGCCAGAAACGGTACTCTCGTTCCTGGACATAGATCATAGCCTTCGGGAAAAGGCTGGTGCCGCTCGCATGGTCCCAATGGATATGAGTCAGAATGACCCGTCGAACTTCCTCAGCTTCTACGTCGATACGCGAAAGGACCTCTGCAGGGCTCACATATCCGGCAAGGTCCTTTTCTCTCGCCAGATCAGGTGATACACCCGTATCAACGATCACGGTCTCTCCATTTCCTTTGATACACCAAATGTAATAGTTTCTTTCCTCTACCGTATCCCAGTCTCTCAGCCACATAAGGAAGGCCCCAGAACTCCTTAACGGACCCGCATATTTCAGGGCATAGATCTCGTACTCAGGCATAACAAATCCCCGTCTCCCCGGGTAATTATGGTCACTCCCCCGGTAGAGGTCTCCCATCCCCATTTCAGGATTGATACCAATAGTAGAGGTTGATAGCCAAATAACGCAGCAAATCTTGCGTCTTTCTCTCTTGATACCTGGACCTTTGGAATATAGACGACAATGCAAAGAATTCTTTTTTGAACGTATTGTATTCCGCGTCCAATCTTTCAGGTGACATCAATCTGGGTAAGAAGACCACGTGCGCGGTGTCGTATTTTGACCAATCCCTCGGGAAATCGGCGTTGATAAGCCTGCCCTCTTTCAGGAATTTTTTGAAAATGCCGGTTTGAGGGTAAGGAGTCAGAATATGGGCCGACACAGAGTCGAGTTTTGCCTTTTGAGAAAACTCCAATGTCTCCTCGGCAATGCCCTCTCTGTCCTCATCAAAACCGAAAATGAAGGACCCGCCAACAGCGATCCCGTGATCGTGAAGGTTGCTGACGCAATCATAATACTGCGAGATCTCGTTAAAGCGCTTATTAACTGATATCAGGCTATTTCGTGAAAGGGAATCGAAGCCGATGCCGATGAGCTTACACCCACTTTTGGATGCCAGGCTAACCAGCTCCGAATCCTGAGCAAAACTCATTGTTGCTTCAGCCATCCACTCTATTCCCAGTGATCTAACGGCAGAAAACAGTTCCTTCACATGCGAACGGTTCGCTGAGAGATTATCCGTTGAGAAAAGGACTCTTTTTGCACCGAGGGCGGTCAGCTCCTCCACGATTTCCCCAACCGGTCGGGGTCTATAACGCTTTCCAAACAAATCATGGACACTGCAAAAATCACAGCTATATGGGCACCCTCTGCCGATCTCAACCGTTGTAGCGTAATCGATGAGCGCTTTTTTCATGAAACCCCATTTCGGCGTTGGAATGTTGGTTAACTCAGGCAGGGGCTCTGATTTGTAAATCCTCTCCTGTGGTCTGAGAAAACCATTGAATTGCCCACGCTTGTAGTGAGTCAGTAAGGCCGGAAGAGAGTTTTCCGCTTCTCCGATAATGACGGCGTCACAGTATTCCAACGCTTCATAGGGGACTTTTGAAACATGGACTCCTCCCATGACAACGAAAAGTCCCATCTCCTTGCAATTCTTAGCAATCTCATACCCCCTTGTTGCAGACGCCGTCTGAGGGGAGATGCCGACAAAATCCACCCCATCCTCGACCAATCTTGCGACCTCTACTGGACCCTCAACACTTTCCTCAATCAGACGGATATCAGAGTCTTGAGGAAAGAACGCGGCAAGGTATGGGAGTGTGGATCTGAAAAAGGCAAGGGTCTTTTTCAATTTCTGAGAAACCTGTCTTTCTATTGCCGGTGAGATAAGCGCGACCTTCATGGCGTGACGCTATACCCGATCCGCCCCGTCTAACGAGAGGGTTTTGGGCCAAAATCCCCACCTCATTTTAGCTACCGCCATCAAAAAATCAAACAAAATTCTGCAGAATCATCACCCACTTCAGCCAAGCCGTAACCCGCAGAGGTGGAGATGGTCTCGTGAGGTGTAAAGAAAGGCGATTGACTTTCATACCGAAGCTGTTAATATGGGGCTGACGGTTACGGAATTGCGTTTGGAATCGGGTACAATCAAAATGAGTTGAGGTCGGTCCCGTTCTCTCAGCCGCGGAGGAGGGGGCTTTTCATTTCATGGGGGCTTCGAGAGATGAAGTGCCCAAATTGCCAGTTCGAGAATCGGCAGGGGGTCAAATTCTGTGAGGAATGTGGGGCGACCCTGGAATTGAAATGCCCCCACTGCGGAGCCAAACTCCCCTTGGATCGTAAATTCTGTGGCAAATGCGGGAAAAAGATGGAGGGGAGGCAGGAAATCGAAAGGCCAGGTCTGGCGATTGATGGGGAGCGGAAGCAGATTACCGTCCTTTTTTCTGACCTCTCTGGGTATACCGCAATGTCAGAGAGGCTCGACCCTGAGGAAGTGAAGGATATCCTGAGCCGAATCTTTGGGGAAATTACCCAGGTCGTGACAAAATACGAGGGGTTCGTTGAGAAATTCATTGGTGATGCGGTCGTTGCGCTTTTCGGCGTCCTGAAGGCTCAGGAGGATGACCCCATCCGAGCTATCCGAGCAGCCAGGGAGATCCACGATCTGGTGGAGGCGGTGAGTCCCCAGGTTCAGGAGAGGATTGGCCAGTCTCTGTCCATGCATACTGGGGTTAACACTGGACTCGTTGTGACCGGAGCGGTCGACCTAGAACAGGGGACTCACGGCGTTTCCGGTGACGCAATCAATCTGGCTTCCCGGTTGAGCACTCTGGCCAAAGCGGGCGAGATCCTGACCGGTCCTGAGACATTTCGCCTGGCTGAGGGCTATTTTAGTTTCGAACGTTTAGAACCCACTCCAGTGAAGGGCAAAGTGGAAGCAATCCAAGTGTACAAAGTACTATCCCCGAAGGAGCGGCCAATTACAGTCCACCGTCTTTCCGGTGTAAGGGCCGAAATTATCGGAAGGAGGGTGGAGCTCGCTCGGCTCGGGGAGGCAATCGAGCGGCTCCGAAAGGGTAATGGGACGATTTTCTCTATTTGCGGCGATGCCGGAACTGGAAAGAGCCGGCTTGTTGAGGAGTTCAGAGACGGTTTGAATTCTGATGAAATTCAATGGTTAGAAGGGCATGCCTATGCCTATTCTCACAACATTCCCTACTTCCCGATTATCGATCTCCTGAATCGGGCATGGCAAATCGAAGAGGGCGACCCTCCTGAGAATGTGAAGGCAAAAGTGGAAGCACGCATTGAGGGTCTGATTGGAGAAAAGCAGGAAGTTGTCCCGTACGTCGGGAGTCTCTATGCGTTGCGTTATTCAGAGACAGAGGGCTTAGACCCTGAATTCCTCAAATCCCGCCTTCAAAAAGCACTTCAAACGGTTCTTGTTGGTCTCGTTCAAAAGGCACCAACGGTCATCTGCCTGGAGGATATTCAATGGGCCGACCCCTCTACCGTGGAAATCCTCCGTCTCACCCTCTCAGAATTCAGTTATCCCGCTGTGGTTCTCTGCGTCTACCGGCCGCCTTTCAGCCTATTCATAAGCCATCAGCTCGAAGGAATTGGGAAGGTGCACCAGGATATCCGCCTTAGAGATCTCTCACCCTCGGAAGCCGAAGACATGGTCGAATCGTTGCTCAAAACCCAGGAAACCCCGGTAGAACTACGGCAGTTCATCCATGAAAAGGTGGAGGGAAACCCATTCTATATCGAGGAGGTGATCAACTCCCTGATCGAATCGGGAGTTATCACCCGAGTCGATGGTGGCTGGCGCGTTACGAGACCCATCAGTGAGGCAGATGTGCCGCCAACCGTCCAGGGGGTTATCACCGCCAGGCTCGATCGTCTCGAGGTGGAGTCGAAGCGGATTCTCCAGGAGGCCTCGGTCATTGGCAGGGTCTTTCTCTACGTAATTCTCAAGATGATCACCGAGCTCGAACAACATCTCGATCCATGCCTCGAGGGCCTTGAGCGGCTGGATCTGATCAGGACAAAATCCCTGCAACCTGATCTGGAGTATATCTTCAAGCATGCCCTGACCCAAGAGGTGGCTTACACCAGACTTCTCAAAAAGGACCGGCAGGCACTGCATGAACGGATCGCTCTGGTGATGGAGCAGCTTTTTGGTGACAGGCTTTCGGAGTTCTATGAAACGCTGGCCTTTCATTTCAAACAGAGCGAATTTAGGCATAAGGCTGTCGATTATCTGGTGAAGTCGGGCGAGAAGAGCCTGAATCGGTACGCCGTGGAAGAGGGACATCGGTACTTCAAAGAGGCTTTCGACCTTCTAACGATTAAGACTGACAGAACCAAAGAGGAGCAAGCACTTCTTATTGATCTGCTCATCAAATGGGCCTATGCCTTCTATTACCGTGGAGACCTAAGAGGCCTGATAGATTTGCTCAACAGATACCAGGGGCTGGCAGAATCTATCGGCGATAGGACAAAGCTGGGAATGTACTATGCGTGGCTCGGTTATGCCCTGTGGGGAAGAGAGAACCTTGGAGAGTCATACGAATACCTTAACAAGGCTCTTAAAATCGGTGAGGAACTCGGCAGCAAACAGGTGATGGGCTACGCCTGCGCCTGGCTCAGCATGACCTGCGCGGAAATGGGACTATTGGAAGAGGCAATCCTCTTTGGAAAAAGGGGTCGGGAGTTGGCCAGATCTCTGGAGTCGGATCACCACGTGTATTTCCTTTCCATGGCCGGAATTGGACAGGCATACTGGCACAAAGGGGAAGTGAAAAATGCTTTTGAAACCGGAAAAGCCCTTTTGGACTGGGGCGAGAAACACTCAAATATCCGAAGCACGGTCACGGGCCACTATACGCTGGGACACGGCCATTTAAACGCTGGTGACGTTCCCTCTGCTATTGAGTGCTATCAAAGGGCAGTTCAGTCATCTGTCGATCCTTACTATTCCCAGTTTCCGAAAACTGCCCTCTGTTACGGCTACATTTCCAACGGCCAATACCAAGAAGCGAAAAAGGCGATCGAGGAGATCTTGACTTATAACGAGAACTTCGGCGTTGAGATCATCGGGACACCGGCTCAGGCACTTCTCGGTCTGTCGTCGATTGCTGAAGGCAACCTCAGCCGCGGGATTCAAATCCTCGAGGATGTTCGAAGGAGTTTTTTACAAAAGGAGAGGAAATGTCTGTACGCCCGATCGGAATATACCCTTGGGAAGATCTACCTGAACATTGTTCAAGGAGCGAAGCAAATCGGTCTGTCGACTGCGGCCAAGAATATCCCATTTATCGTGACAAATCTCCCATTTGCAGGCAAAAAGGCCGAACGTCACTTCAACAAGGCGATCGAGGTTGCCAAGGAAATCGGAGCTAAAGGCATGCTGGGAAACGCCTATTTCGATTTGGGACTGCTCCATAAGAGAAAGGGGAAAAGAAACCGGGCCCGTGAATGCTTTTCTGAGGCTATCCAGTTCTTTGAATCGTGCGAAGCTGGCGAATATCTGAAAGAGGCGAATCAAGCCCTCGAATCCCTGAGATCGTGAACCCTCCTTAAACTCAGGCTCCGGGAATCGAAATCTTACGGGAGGGACGGCGTCATGAAAGCCCGTTGAGGAACGGCCGAGTCAGATCCTTAAACCGTCAGGGTCACTCTTATCAAGTGAGGGAGGTCTGTTTTCTTTATGTTTTTGGACTCGAAAAACCGTTTGATCCTCATCGGAAGTTTTCGGTCTGAAAACAGAAAATTCAGCGGATTCTCAAAGGCAATTTGCTGAAGCATCGTCGGTGGGAGCATTAGGAAAGCCTCCACATAGGCCTTCTCGGTCCATGTATGGCGAGTCATCAGCCAATCTGTGCCAAAAGGAATCCGATCCCTTATGGGATCATCGTTCATAAGTTTCTCAAGCGTTGCAAAATAATCCCCCGCCGTTTTCTCCCACAGAGCCGGTTCATGATAGGAGATGTCTGCATAGACACCGTCATACTTCCTCATCAGTTCGAGTATCTTGTTTGACCATGATTCAGAACGATCGAAATTCAGAAAATCCTCGTTCCCCCCAAAGTGGGCAAAGTTGAGACGAAGCCCTGGGTATTTCTCCAAAACACCCTCCCAGCTCGAGGGGTGGGAGAACTTGTGAACCACTTCCCTTGAGTGCATCAGGTCGCCGCTGTAAGCGCCTCCTCTTGAACAATGGGCCGTGATGGGGATGGATTCCTTTTCACAGTATTCATAAGTCGCATTCAATGCATGATTGACCTCAGCATCATTGAAAAATGAGCCAGGATCAGGGTGGTGTCCCAGAGGCGGATACATTTTCACTCCCAGAAATCCCATCTCTTCAAGAGCCGTTTTGATCAGTTCAGAAACCGACCTCCTTCGCGGATCAAACATGATAAAGGGCATGATTTTTCCAGGATAGTCAACCGCGATTTCAGAGATTAACATAACCTGATACCGATACGGAGTTTCCGGCTTTACGTTGAAGCTGGCAAGCTCGAGGTCCATCATGAGGGGAGTCGCCAGCACGATTGATGCTTGGTCCATTTCATCCACGAACGGTTTGACAAGGTCGCGAATATCCCTTTTCATCAAGGCGAGGACTTCATGGATCTTGTCGTACTTTTTGCCTGGCCACAAAAAGGTCACTGCCCTGGCAATCCATCTCGTGAGTTTACATCGTAACAGCCTCTCTCGGATAGGAGCCCTGGTTTTGAAAAAAGCGTCGGGGATAAATCTAAAATTCAACAGGTGGCAATGAACGTTGACAAATCGCTGCATTGGGACATCCTCCTCTGAGACATCACCTCTTATCAAATAACCCCGGTTTTCCCATATGCCGGGCACCCTCTCGCAAGGAACCTCCTATGCGTTGTATGTCAAAATCGGTCATCTCCGTGGCCCTGGGTTGGTACCGGAGCAAATCCAGGCGGGTTTTGTCATTCCAATTTTGCGTCAAACGCTTATTCTGAACCCAAGCAATGTTTGGGTTCCTCTGCCAAATCGAAAAACGTCAAAATCATCCTGGTGACGTAAATACAAACGGAGGCTGCCCATCTTTCCTGGGATTTTGATTCCCGCCTCAATTTCGTGACCAAACAAAGAGCTGTTTCCCTGTAAGTAATGACCTGAACCGCTTACGTAGGGGGTTATCCCCTGCGCATACAGGTCGTAGCCGAGACTTCCCTCCAAGTCTCCCCAGAATTCAAAATCCTTTGTTGATGGATAGGCACCTGCCCTCACATGCCAATTCCAGTGAGAGGCACCACCGTTTTTCAGTTCTAAGCCAAGATGATTATAGTCCCTGATAACGCCTTCATCCTCAAGTCCATAGAGACTCGAGTAAGAATGAAACAGTTTTAAGTCAAGATCATCTAGGTCAATTCGCAGAGAAGGCCCCACTTTGTACCTGACAATATAAGGATTGAGATCATGAGGCAATGTGAGAATCCCTGCATACGTATCCAAACTGAGGGTCTTATCAGAGCCTAATTTGAAAAAATCCAGATCGATACTGACATCACTGCTATACCCATAATCTTCATCATCGAGAATCTTTGCATAACCCCCATTTATATGGAGTTTGGGAGTCCATCGAATCTTTGGTTTTTCTCGATCTGAAACATACTCCGCCCCATCACAATCGAGCCCCATTTCGAGGGACAAACCTGCGGAAAAAAAATCTTCTCCTTGATCGAGACTATACCAATCATGAAAATGTTCAAGGGAGACAAAAGGAATCAGATAAACACCTTCATCGACACGGATTCGATTTCCAATCTTAAGAGAAGCGCTTGGGGTGACGCCTCTCTCGTCATAGATTGAGTCAACGCCGATCTGTGCAAAAATGATGTGAGAACCGATTCTGAAGACGTCGTCTCGGAGACTGAATTTAAGGATCCATTCATAACGGTTCTCTGTCCTCATCCAGATTTTGCTTAGAGACGCCCTCCAGTTGATCTTATTCAACCACTCTGAACCCGGGTCAAACCTAATTCCATCATTCTTATGTCCCAGACGCATACCTGTAGATACATAGCCGACGCCTAATTCATTCCAGTGAATACCGTTTCTTTTCTCTTGGGGTAGTTTCCTGCTTGCGTTATGACATATGTGATCCCAGAAAATCTTGATCCTCCCATGGGCCGCCTCGTATCCAATTCCCAAATACTCCAACTCGTGGTCAAATTGAGTGGGTGAGGGATCAAACAAGCTCGTTTCTCGCACACCAAAGTGAGCAAACCAGTTCCTCAATGTCAGTATGTCAATCTGGACCTCCCTTGTTATTCCCCCGGTATACTCCCCATCCCCAACACCAGCAACTCCCATTGCAGCGTTGACATCGGTTAAGAACGTAAAGGCGGCATTCTTTTCGCCCTCATCTTGCCGACTTTCGTAGAATTCCAATGAAGCTCCGGTTCCCCTTGTTGGTGTAAATCTCGTTTCTGCCTGTACAAGAAAACCTGAGCCAAGGAATGATACGCCCAGACCAATGCCTACGAGCAGTTTTATCAAATATCGGCATGCTGAATCGTGAGAGTGCTCTTTCAGCTTTCACCCCATAATAACGGAACTTTATGGATTCTCCTCAGTTTTTGGACGCTCATGTTCCTGAGGGACGTTTGCGGTGGAAGGGTGTCAGTGTTCCTCGGGTCGTTCCAAAATCCCTTTTCTCGGCTTCTCTTTGATGAAAGTGGAAAAGGAGCGCTCTTCGCTGCTTAAAAGCTTTTTTCGGTGCAGTCAGTTGTAACGATCAATTCACGTCATTCAATTGAAAATCAAATTCCCTGGGTCCGTTACTCGAACGGCCGTGGATGCGCAAATCTTGGTCTTTAAACAACGAACCACGGACAACGGACCACGAACACCGACTTTTGGTTCAGAGCTTCCTTTCCCACTTTCTGGTGAAATACTCAGGAAACTCCACAGAACTTTGAGTCAGTTCGACCTATCGATGGGGCCACCCCCTCAGGGCTTTGAAGACAATGGCGCAGCGAGAATTGGAATTTGACGTGTGTGCCCGAAAGAAAGTTGAGGCGGAACTTTCTGCTTTTACGTGAAGGGTAGCATAGGTGAACGAAAACCGAATCTCACAGGTTCGAGGACTTTCTATCTTGCTCAACGCGTACTTCAACGCTGCGAGGGCCTCAAACAAGAAAGCCTCTCAGGGGGTCTAATCCCCTCAGAGGCCATATATCGGCACCTTCTGGAAATATCCTCTCATCATTTCCTCCAGAAGGTCGGAGTCTACATTCTTAAATGGATCCCGAGTATCCTCTTTATATCACGGGGGATTTGAGTTCGCAAATTTCCATTCCGATGGACCTCAGAGTGAGGGCACGACCCAATTGCCAGATATCCTTGCCGCTGAACTCCCGATGATCTGTTTGATCAATATAGACGGCTGACCTCTCTCGAGTAGAGCTTGCCTCGGACGATTTCACAGGCCAGATTAAACTCGCCGGCCAGCACTTGGGCGGCTAGATTGGCGCAGAATTCCCGAGTGTTGGTAATCCCCATAATCCGCATGACCTCCCTTCCCGTGGGCGGGACCGCCCCTTCGATCGAGGACCACACCCCGGCCTCGACGCTGGGAAGTTCCACGCCGTAAACGAGATCGCCACGATCCATGAAAGCATAGATGCGCTCGAGACACGTGGTCAGGGGCATGCGAGGGTTGATACGAGTGGCCTTGTACAATCCAGAAATAATTTCAGCACCCATACCGGTGTAGAAGAACCAACCGAGCTTCTCCACCCCTCGGCGGTCCATCTCGATGAAGGCCAGAAAACGATCAACCGGTTTTTCCAGAAACTCCTCCATGGTCTTGACCGGAATCCGAACCTGAGCACTCACTCGCCGACCGCGTTTGTTCGAAGGGCTGGGTTTAAAGTCACCATCATAACCCTGAGCGATGACACTCAGGTTGAACTCCACCCTCGCCTCATTCAAAATGAAATCTGTGATCTCCCGGGCCTCGCCTACGGCCCAACTGATTTCTCCATGGGCCCGGTATTCGGGTACATCACCGTAAAAGCAGACATAAAGGAAGTAATCGGGGCCAAAGTTATCTGTACCAAACTCGACCTGGCCGACTTTCGCTCCTACCTTGGCCAAACGTTCATTCACGGCGGCGGTTATCCTTTCCAAGTTGGCCTCAATGACCTCCCTGGCTCTGTCTCGGGTCTCGGGTTTGGCGAAGATATAACCCATACACCGAGCTGTTCGCGCTAGAGGCTCAACGTGAACTTCAGCTCCACCAAAGCGATTGACCAGGAAACAGCCCCTCGCCAAGCCGATGGCCGACATACCCGGCCCCATGGCAGTGAGGTTTACAAAACTCCTGTCAATGGCCCCTCTCACGGTGATCTGGCCGCAGTACGAAATGTAATCCTCCAGACCGGCCACATAAGAAGCCACCAAGGGTGCGTAGCCGGCCAGTGGGCCCTTGTATGAGGTGAGGGCCGATTTGCAGACCGTACATGTCAAGTCCTTTTCCTGTGCCTCGAGATTATGGATGATCCCGTCTTTTGGACATTGCCATGGCTGGATATAAGGCTTTTCCAAGACCTGGAGGTGAGAGAATGCTTCGCCCGAGATGTCTTCCACATAGGCCTTACGCGCGAGGGCAGCCGGGAAAAAATGGTCTGGGCTCTTGACGCCCTGGTCCAGAAGTTTTGACTCTGCCCGCCAAGGGGGAAGATCTCCCCGCTTCATCGACTCGGACAGCTCAGAGATTAGACGAGATGTATCGTTCATGAAAGGACTCCTCCTGAACAATCCATAAATACGCTCCGATTTGACCTCCTGCCATGACCGCTGGCATTCTCTTGAGGTGCAGACGAGTATAGGACAGAAGGGTATGGCTGTCAAATGAACAGCAGAACCTTGGATTGCTCTGGTATGGTGCAAAGTGGGAAGGGAAGCTTTGAAGTAAAAGTCGGTGTTCGTGGTCCGTCGTCCGTGGTTCATTGTATAAAGGCTGAATTTTGCGCATCCACGGCTATTCGAGTAACAGGCCCAGGGAATTTGATTTTCAATCGAATGACATGAATGGATCGTTACAACTGACCCCTGGCAACCGACAACTGACAGCACCCAGAAAAGCTCCCGAGCAGCGAAGATCGCTCCTTTCCGCTTCCATCAGACAAAACTCAAGAAACTCCTCCATACTTGAGCTTGACCTATGACAGAGGATCCTATATCCTCGGGGTGAATCCATTCCGGGGTGAAACCCGAGGCGCCGAGACTTGAATCGAGGCTTTGGCTTCAGGCTGGGGTCTCAAGAGGGGGCAGCGAGGATATCGGATAGGAAATTTGAGGAGGGTCATTATGGACCGAAAAGATCTCATGGAATTGTTTAACAAATGGCCGAGAATTGGCACCCTCAGCACGGCCAACAAGGAGGGAGATGTCAATGTGGCGGTTTTTGGTTCTCCCCGGATGGTGGATGAAAACACCGTCGTGATGGGAATCGGTGAAAATCGGTCTTTTAGGAATCTTCAAAGAAATCCGAAGGCCGTTTTCATTGTTATGGAGCCAGGTCAAACCATGATGGAGTGGAGCGGGGCGAGGGTCTACCTCGAGGCCGTTGATATGGAAACGAGCGGTGAGTTCTGCAACCAAATCAAAGGGAGTATTGCAAAGGCAGCCGGTCAGCAGGCTGCCGATGTGATCCATGCAGCGATTCGTTTCAAGATTAAAGAGGTGAGACCCATCGTGGATGTGGCCTGAGCCAGTCAAGAGCCCCTTTGAATCCTCTCCCAGCTGAACGCACGAGCACCCTCTTCTTACCAGATCAAGCCAGAGTATCTCCTGATCGAGCTAACAAATCCTGCGGTCCGAAACTTAATCAGGCACCACGATTCCCGCACACCGCTGGCGGTCATTATCTTTCATTTCAAGACTCGAAGTCCAGGTTTTCTCTCGCGACGGCTGCCATGCCGTCGACTATCCGAGAGCTCTTTCTGGATTCGCACCCTCTTTCTTCCTCGGAAGGGTGGATGAAAGATCACCGAGTGGGGATCACAACAAGGTCGAATGTTGCCTCCCTCACGCCTTTGGCAGGGTAGTGTTGCGTTATCAGTGTCCTGTAGCCAGCGGCTGAGATACGGATATGAATGTGCGAAGGCCGGCCAGCATAATCCGGCGGAAAATTGCTCTCAAATCGATACCTACCGGATCCGTCCGAGAAAACCGTGGCCCGATGATCATCATCGTACCTTCCATTCGGTCCAGTGAGCCACATCTCGATTCGAGCCCCGGCAACGATTGAACAATCCTTTGAAGATCTGACAACACCATGGAGAATGTATCCTTGACCGACGCTCGATCGTACGGGCGCATTGGGCTTGTAAAATGGCCCCAGACTGTCTGGTGGCGTGGGCTGACAGTCTCCGCTGGAAGCGACTGATCCTGAGGACTGAGCAAGCGTTTTCTTTGGCAAAGAGACGGGTTCTTTTGCCTGACCCAGCTCGAAGCCACCCAACGAGGGGAAAGGCCATGCGGTTATCATGATGACGGCAGTCAATACTGAGAAAATCAGGGGGTAACTGAAACAAATGCGGCTGATAGGGTTCATAAGTCTCCTCCTGCCTGTATTGAACGGGGCCTCAGAATCTTCTTGCGAAGACTTCCCGGATTTGAATTCGTTCCCTCCAACTGCCCTGGAGTTCTGTATGATTATATCATTCGGCTTCATACAGAATGAATGGTAGTTGTTCGCGGTGTTCTACGAGGACGACTTGGCGATTTCACTCCCCGGCCTTTTGAGGAGCGCCAAAGGGGAAATCAGAGGGGACATCGGGGCTGTACCTCTCCCTTCTCCATCTGAAGGGGAGGTCAATGATCTCGCCTGGGCTATGAATCGTGTAGAGAGCCTTGAAAGCATGAAACAGTACCGTCCTTTGCTGGGCAACGTTGAACGGTTCTCCAAGAGGATGACCGAATGGCCACCTGAGGAAAACGGTCCGCGGAGGTTTCACTTTTTCGGTGAACTCACGGACAATCGAGATTCCTATCGTCGGGATGCCAACACCTTCGACTGCTCTTTGGATCAGCCCAACGGACTGATTGCAAAGTCCTCAGGCGGGAGTCAGCATGACGACATCAATCCCTTGTGCTTCGAGTTTGTGTGCAACCTCCGAAGCGGTTTCCTGAACGAGTGTCAGAATATGATGACCGTCAATGTGACCCATGAATCCATAGTGGGTCTCTGCAACCCGACCCACGACGCCCTCTCTCGCGAGTTCATTGAGCCTTTGAATCGGAAAGACGATATTGATATCCTTGTCGGCATCGGTGTGATCATAGTAATCATGGGTGATCCTGAGTTCATCGATCAGCCAAGCGGTGCGGATCTCCCTGAAAGTCGGATCCCCAAGGGGATCAGTCATGTCAAAAGGTTTCTGATCGATGTGATGCACGCCTGCTGTCGTGACAATTGCGACTTCGGAATCGCGCAGCGGAGTCCTTATGGTTGTCCACGGTATGTCCTCCGATTCCCAGGAGGCATAGGTTTGGATGAATCTCTTCGACAGCGAGGGAAACCGCCTCAGGATTTTTGCGAGTGCCCGGTTCTTTAATCTGAGGAAATCGAACGCCATCACCTCCGACTCTCGGATGTTCCGTCTATTCTATATTAATAATAATACAAAATCCAAATCAGCGAGGATCAACAGGCTCATCATAGATTTCATCTACAGTGCAATTCCCCTGCCCCCGTGATTTCCGGTATAATACTGGATGGAAACGAGAGGTCCTTTCTCACGGTGTATGCCGCACAGCCAATTGGCTGAGGATCCCCGTTCTGAATCGTGATTCACCGCATTTTCTTGGAAACTGTGGCCAGCGCAAAGACGTCACCCGGCGAAGAATGATCGAGGATCATATCGAGACGGTTTGAGCGGATAATTTTGTGAAAGACTCGGGGTTCATCGACGAATGAAAGCGGTTGAAAATACGTGGGCAGCACGAACGGGTATCTTCCTCTTATTCTTTCTCATAGTACTGGGAGGATGCCAGAGGGACGGAACCCTGGAGCAGAAAACCATCCGTTTCACGACGTGGGATACTCCCGTCTCGACCAGAATCTATCGCGATTTGATCGAGGAATTTGAGAGTCGGAATCCTGACATCAGGGTGGAACTTATGATGCTTCCCTGGACTCATTACCACCGGAAGATTCTGACAATGACGGCAGCCGGAAGCAAGCTGGATTTTATGCGTCTGGCGAACAGCTACTTTCCCCAGTTTGTGGAGAAAGGGGCCCTTCTACCCCTCGATGACTACGTCAAGCGAGACGCCAAGGAGATTGACTTGGATGACTTCTATCATGAAGCGCTCATGGGAACCCGGGCAGACGGTCGTATCTATGGTTTGCCACTCGATATCGTCGGTTGGGCCATTTACTACAACCGGGGGATTTTTGACAAGGCTGGCCTCCCCTACCCCGACGAATCATGGACCTGGGAAACGTTCTTCGAGGTAGCCCGAAAGTTGACCCAGGATCTCGACCGAGACGGAATCATCGACCAGTATGGGGCTTACGTCAAGGTGAAGATGGGTGTCATCGAGTTGCTTGCTGGACAAAGCGGGGCGATGATCCTGAACGGGGACAACAGTAAGTGCCTCTTCAATTCTGCTGAGGGACGGGCCGTCATCCAACTCCTCTATGACCTGATCGTGAAATACCGGGTGGTTCCGCCTCCTGAGACTCGAGCGAGCCAAGATCTTTTTGCCCTGCAAAAGGTCGCCATGGTATTGCTCATGCGGGGCGAAGTGCCCAGGTTTCGGCGGAATCTGGTTTTTGACTGGGACGTGGGGCCAGTGCCAAAATGGCCGAGAACAGATCCCAGGGCACTCTTTGTGGGAGGTTCTAATCCGTGGGTTATTTCGAGCAGCACGAAGATGCCGGAGCAATCGTGGCGATTCCTCAGGTTCTTTACTGGCAAAGAGGCCGCGGAGAAGATGGTCGGGACTGGGCGATTCGTTCCTGCCAGAAGATCCGTCGCCCAGAGCCGGGCATTCTTGGAGACTGGCCCGCCCGACCATAATGTCTTTTTTCTCGATCTCATCCAAACTCCCAATAAGGTGGTTGTGCCCCGTTTCCAACGGTATAAAAGGCTTGAAAAGGTTTTTGAAGATAACTTTCAATTCCTTATGGAAGGAAAAATGAGCGTCGAAAGCTGTGTGGCAAACATTGCTCGAGACGTGGATCGATTGATTGAAGAAGTCCGGTCAGAAGAGGAGGAGAGACCCTCCTAGGGCCTATTTAGCTGTATCGGTGGGGTCTTTATCCCTGGAAGTGAAACGTCGGGTTGTGGCCTTGCTATCGAGACCCCCAAGACCATGTAGTTCAACTTCTCGATCGCATTGCAGGGTCGGGAGGAAGATCTAATCGGGATGGATTCCATATGTAACTCAAAAAGTTGCGTGGAAAGAGCGTAGGCCAGACAGGCACTCAAAAACCGATTTGCCGGCGATTCTGAAGATTTCGAGTTAAGTGGAGGACACTCGGCGTCCTTTTTTGAAAAATTCCATAATCCCGTTGGGCATAAAAATGATGACGACGATAAAGAGGCAGCCGTATATAATTCGAGCAAGCTCAGCCTTCACAAAAGTCGATAGCCCTTCGTTTATGAACGTAAGAGCAACGGCGCCGATGACGGGACCGAGCCAGGTACCACCGCCACCGAAAAGGGCCATCAAAACGACGAGAATGGAGATCATCACATCAAAAACAATGTCAGGGTGAATATAGGTAAGGTAGTAAGCATAAACCCCTCCAGCCACACCGGGGAAAAAAGCAGATAGCACGAACGCCTGGATTTTAAGCCTGGGTGTATTGATGGCCATGGTTTGAGCCACATCCTCATCCTCCTTGATGGCCCGCAACCCCGCGCCAAATTTGGAGCGATCGGTCCAGATCCCGAGGGCGATCGACAGGATCATGATCAACAGCATCACCTCGAACATGATGGACCGTATCACATCAATGGGTAAATCCATCGATTTGAGCCAGAGCCCCTCCGGGCCGCCGAGAATCTCTACGTTCTTGATCCCCAACTCTACCACAAAGGCAAAACAAAGGGTGATCACGGCGAAGTATGGACCCTTGAGTCTCAGACATGGATATCCGACAACGAGTGCGATCAGGGCCGAAACGGCCCCAGCCGGGAGGGATGACAGAATGGTCCAGAGCGGAGAGAGATCCAACCATTTCATCAGGATTCCAGTCGTGTAACCACCAATGCCAAAAAAGGCTACGTGACCAAAAGACAGATACCCTGCATACCCGCCAATGATATTCCATGACGAGGCGAGAACTACATAGAGAAAGACCGTAAAGAGGAAAGACACAAAATATACCGGAGGTCCAAGCCAGGGAAAAAGAGCCAGAGCCAGAAAAAGGGGAAAGGCCCAGAATACGGGATGGCGTGATTTGGTCGCGTGGGCAGACATCGTTATGCCTCGCTCTGGAATAAGCCCTGGGGCCTAAAGACAAGGATGATCATGAGCAATCCAAAGGTCAGAAGATTGACCCACTGATAAGGCAAAAAGGCGAGAGAAAGGCCGGTGATAACCCCAATAATCAAACCGGCAAGGGCGGTGCCAAATACATTGCCCACACCTCCGACGATAACGACAAGAAAGAGATAGATCAACCAGAGGTTGTGGGTATGGGGCTCAAACGAATACAGGAGAGCCATACCCACCCCCCCTGCTCCTGCTGAAGAAACGGCCAGTCCGAAGGTAATCATGCTGATACGATGGAGATTCACCCCATAAAGTTGAGCTGCCTCCGGCTGCTGCCATGCGGCACGAACCGCCCTGCCTGTATAAGTCTTTTTCAAGAAGAAATGGATAAATAAAACCACGGCTGCCGACATCAGGAACCCAGCCAATCTCGGATACTGAAAATAGAGTGACCCAAGAACCAGAACCTTGCTGGTATAAGAGGTTGTCAGGAGTCGAGGATCCGGGCTCCAAACGAGGAGCATCAGATTCTCAAGGATTATTGCGATTCCAAAGGTCAGTATCATGGAGGAGACGATAACTTCCTTGGCCCGCGTAATCGATGTGATCAAAAAACGGTAAATGAGGCATGCCACAAAAAAAAGAAAAGGAACCGATAGGGCCAAAGAAAGGATGGGATCGATGCCCCAGAACCGCAGGAGGGTGTAAGCCAGGAATGCTCCCACGAGACCGAAAGCCGCGTGTGATATATGAATGACCTTCATTACGCCCCATGTGAGGGAAAAACCAACCCCCAACAGTGCGTAAACGGCCCCCATCATAATGCCACTAATCAGAGATTGGAAAACAAGGATGGTACTCATCGGCCGCAGGAGAAAAGCTCAATCCAGTCAGCCTGTTAGCTGACATAGACATTTTCTCATCAAAAAGCTCTTCATCGGGGTGAGGAAAACCCTCACCCCGATCGAGAACTACTTCCAAGACGGTTTCGGGTAAACCGGTTCCGCAGTGCGGACTTCTCTGGGCCAGATCAACTCCACCTGTCCATTGATGATCTGAGTGCAGAAATTAATCGGGGCCGGCAGTCCCCGTTTATCGAAGGTCATAGGTCCGGCAATAGTCTTGACCGTATTCGACTTGAGCCAGTCCCGAATCTCCGTCTGTTCAAGGCTCCGAGCCCCCTCAACACCCTGAGAAAGCGTCTGCATCCAGCAGTATCCGAAGCCGAAGTAGACCGGGTATCCGGGTAAGTTGTATTCCTTCTTTATGTAGGCATTTAATCTGTCATTGCCAGGATAGTTGAGTTTGTTGTGGAGGGACGTCCCTGAGAAAACATGGTCGCCGTCTTCCCCCAGTTCTTTGATCCAGGCCGGTATGACGGATCCTACTCCCTGAACAATCGCCCTGGGGTTGTAGTCCAGAGCCTTGGCTGCCCGAATGGTCATCACCCCGTCGGCGAAGAACCCGTTCGCGAAAAGAATATCGGTGTTCATCTCCTTTGCTTTGACGATAAGGGGCGTCGCATCAGGAAGGGGCAGATTATACTTCTCGTTAATGACGAGGGCTATATTCAGCTCTTCTGACATCCGTTGGATACCGTCCATCAGAGAAGCACCGATAGGATTGTTCATCGTATATACCGCAGCCCGTTTGGGTCGTTGCTCAGCGGGGAGGGTTTTCATCCACTGATAGAAACCCTCATACCACCATTCTCCCATGAGTGGGGGACCGCCAAAGGAGTAAGTGTAGCCCTGCTCGAAGCTTTTCATATGACCGCCCATGGAAACATAGACGTATTCGTGCTTTTCGGCCACAGGCATAACCGCACGCGCCGCTGTGCCCGGATATCCGCCAAAAAGGAGGTCAACCTTATCCACGGTGATGGCCTTCTCGGCAAAGGTAACCGCTTTTGCCGCGCTGGACTCGTCGTCATAGATCTTGAAAACCACTTGACGTCCCAGCAGGCCGCCCTTTGCATTGACCTCATTTGCCCAGAACCTCATTCCCTTCTCAATCCACTTTGCGGTCTCGGCAAACCTCCCTGTCAGCGGCAAGGAACCGCCGATGACGATAGGGTCTTCAGCAGCAAACGCCCCACCCTGCTGACCTATCGGCAAAACAAGTAAAACGCCCAAACCGATTAGCAGAACCTTTCTCAAAAATTTTCGTCTCATTGCTGGTACCTCCTTTCTTATTTGTCGGACCTTGGTCGCCATGATGGAGAGCCTAAAGCCCTAGGTAAGAAGTTTTGACCCTGGGGTCGTCTAGAAGTTGTTCGGATACCCCGGACAGAGCTACCTTGCCGTTCTCGAGGACATATGCGGTTTTTGAGATCGATAGTGTCTCAAGAACCTCCTCAGATACGAGGAACACCGTTAGCCCACGCCGGTTCAAATCTGCGATGACACGGAAAATCTCGGCTGCAACGATCGGGGCCAACCCTAAGGAGGGTTCATCCAGCATGAGCAACGTGGGCTTTGCCATGATGGCACGAGCGACGGCAAGCATTTGCTGCTCGCCACCCGAGAGGTTTCCGGCCACTTGCCGCCGTCTTTCACCGAGGATGGGAAATGTATCAAGGACCATCTCGCGGGTTTTCTGGAATTGTCGACGGGCAGGTAGTAGATATGCGCCCATCTCCAAGTTCTCCTCCACGGTCATTCGGACAAAGAGTTTCCTACCCTCAGGCACCTGAACAATACCTTGCTGGCAAATTCGATCCGGTGACAACCCGACAATGGAGGATCCATTCCAGAGGATTTGACCTTCTGCCAGCGTTACCAGCCCTGAGATCGTATTCAGCAGGGTTGTCTTCCCCGCTCCATTTGACCCAATAAGGGCAACCAAGTCTCCCTCCGCCACTTCCAGGGAAACCCCCTGAAGGGCTCTCAGTTCCTGATAAAGGGCGGTCACCTCCTTAACGATCAACATAGGCCGCTCCCAAATAGGCTTTGATGACCTCTGGCCTATTTGCCACTTCTTCGGGGACACCGTCAGCAATCTTGACGCCGTTATGGAGGGCCATGACACGCGAACAAGTTCCCATGATAGCCTTCATGACATGCTCGATCATGAATACCGTCACCCCGTGTATATCCCGGATTTGAAAAGTCAGCTCAATGGCCCCTTCAATCTCTTTGCGGTTCAAACCAGCAAAGACTTCGTCCAGCAAAATGAGATCTGGTTTGGTGGCCAGAGCCCGGGCAATCTCCAACCGCTTGCGGTCCTCCAACGCCAGCTGTCGGGGTAGCTTGTGGGCCCTGTCAGCCAACCCGGTGAATTCCAGAATGTCTGCTGCACGCTCTTTGGCCAGTTTCGGGGTGTCGACCCCTCCCCGGCCGTACAGAACCGCAATAGCCACATTTTCCGCAAGACTGAGATCCATTAATGGACGAACAATCTGAAAGGTCCGACCAATGCCGAGACGCGCTATTTCATGGGGCCGCAGGCCGCTAATGGGGTGCCCATTAAAGCTGATCTCACCATAATCGCTCCTGTACAGTCCGGAAATCACATTGAAGAGTGTGGTCTTACCTGAGCCGTTGGGTCCAATGAGTCCGACAATCTCTCCACGGTGCACTTCAAAATCAACCTCGGAGAGGGCGATCAGGCCACCAAAGCGTTTTGTGATCTTCGTACCTTTAAGCATTCCACCTCACGAGATCTGGAGGGTTACTCGGGCGGTCAATTCAAACTGGCCCTTATGCTGATAAGTGACCTCTTCCCCTTCAAAGCAGAAAAAAAACCCTTTTTTCGTGAAAGAGCTCAGTCCCCATCCACGATCGCCACGGGCCGAACCCAACCTGCACTCGCCTTTTTAATTTTAATCGGAAAACAGCAGACTGTAAAACCGTGGGGGCAACCAATAGCTGAGAGGTTGGCCAACTTCTCCATATGGCAATACCCGATCTCGATTCCAGAAAAGTGGGCTTCCCAAACCACTTGAGGGTCTCCTGTTTTCTGAAACTCTTTTGCCAAAAATGGTAATGGACGGTCCCAACTCCAGGCATCGATCCCCACGACTCTCACCCCCTTTTCGGTGAGAAAGAGGGTGCTTTCCCTGTCCATTCCGGCACCCTTGACCAGGTACGCCTCGGTTCCCCATGCTGCGTCAGCTCCAGTCTGAATCAGAACGATATCGAAGGGCTTGATTTCGTAGCGGATGCGTTCGAGTTCCCCTTTCAGATCTTGCACGGTAATGCGCTCCCCGTCGCCTTTGTGACGAAAATCAAGAAGGACGCCGTCACTCAGACACCACTCAAGGGGAATCTCATCGATGGTTAAGGCCTGTTTGCCCTGATCCATAGTCGGGTGGTAATGGTAGGGTGCATCGAGATGGGTGCCGCTATGGGTGGTCAATGTCACGAATTCTACAGCCCACCCCAGGCCTTCGGGCAACTGATCTTTGCTCAGTCCCGGGAAAAACTCTTTCATCTGCTCAGCGCCCTGGCTATGATCGATGTAATCTATCTTGGGGATCATCATGGGTGGGTCGCTCGGAAGTTTCGGCTCAATACTGATGCTCAGATCGACGAAGCGCTTAGGGCTCATGGTTCCTCCTCTCTCTCCCACACCTAAATGGACGCATCAAAACCGCCTATGAAACGAAAGGACGGGATCGGCTTTTTCGGCGGACGCAGTATAGAATAAAGCCCTTTCGGTGTCAAGAAAGGTGGATAACCTGGAATCGAATCAATACGACTTTTGTGAATCAAGGAAGGCTCCTTACGCCTTGAGCTCCGCCTTGACCCACACTCCCGAACGCTGATATCCCAGCCGAGGCCTCCGAGATATGGTCGCTGGCCCACTTGAAAAGCCAACGTCAGAGGGTATAGTCTTAATCAATGCTTTTTACTGGGGAGAGTCCATGATGAGTTCTGACAAGAAAAAGCTTATTGACGAGTCCACGAGACGGGCGTTCCAATATGAGATGGAGTTCGGCGGTTGCTGCCAGTCCGTTCTCGCGGGCGTCCAAGAAGCATTGAATCTCAGGGACAGGGGCGCATTTAAAGCGGCGAGCGCCCTGGCAGGGGGAATCGTCCGAAGAGGTGAAACATGCGGGGCACTCGTCGGCGCTATTATGGCTGTGTGCCAAGTCGTAGGAAGAGACAAAATCGAGGATGTAGAGCAGTATCGTATGGCCATGGAGCCTTGCGGCGAGGTTTATCTGAGATTCAAAGAGGAATTAGGCCATACGAACTGTGGCGAGATACAGAAATCCCTTTTTGGCAGACCCTTTAGACTTCATAAAGAGGAGGAGTACGAGGCATTTCTTGCGGCCGGTGGACACGGCCCCGAGGGTTGTCCCGTGGTCTGTGGTAAAGCCGCGAAGATCGCCGCGGAGAAGATCCTGGTGCTCAGGGAGGACAAATCCGAAAGCACTGAAATATGAGTTCTAATCCGGGTTTTCCGAATAAGCCTGGTCCCTTAGCTGTCTTGTTCTCACAGGAATCCCTTTTCCCCACTCGACCCGGGGCTTTTCCCCCGTGTCCCGCCACGGGCAGGAATAGGGTCAACGCGCGAGCAAGGGAGCGAATACCTTACACTTCCATCGACGGGATCGTCACGATCTGCCGAGAGAGGAAAAAAGAATAGAAATACTCTGGCGTCCAGTAGATTTCTTCGCTTCAAACAGAGCCGAGATATTGGACCCTGAAGGGCTCACCGTTATTCACTTTTCGACCGTGTCCGGGTTGAGCCGACCGATACCTCTCTCAGAGAGGCTATTGAGTTCGCGAGTGCCGAATCTTTTGATGGGTTTGTTGGTGTGGGAGGCGGTTCGACCCTTGACACCGCCAAAGTGGCGAATCTGCATTCCATATATCCGCCTGACGACTTTCTGGATTACGTAACCCCACCTTTTTTCCTCCTCATTCCTTATTGTTTTGTTGCGCTACTATTCTTGTTTGCCTCTGCTACTGCTCGTAAGCTAAACTATAAAGCTCTATTATCTCCTCATTTGTTGCCTGGCGGGGATTATTTCCCGGGCTGCCACTTGCAATTGCATCCTCGGTCATTTTAGGAGCTAATTGATCCAATCTTTCCTTATCTACCCCTAGCTCTTTCAAAGAAGGTATTTGAATGTCCTTTATTAACCTTTTGACGGCCTTAGCTCCCAACTCAGCAGCTGCTAAGTCTGGCAAACCCGTGATGTTCTCCCCCATAGCTTTGGCAATATGACCATATTTAGTTGGATTCCCAATAAGGCTAAAATCCATAACAACGCCTAACAGAGCTGCATTAGAGGCTCCGTGAGGCACATGGAAATACGCCCCAATCGGTCGCGACATTCCGTGAACCAAGGCTACAGACGAATTGCTAAAAGCGATACCTGCCTGAAGTGCGCCTAGCATGGTCTTCTCCCTCGCCTCGATATTGCTTCCGTTGGCCCAGGCCTGTCTCAAATTGCCGGAGATGAGCTCAATAGCCGAAAGACAGAAAATATCACTCATCGGCTGAGCCTTTACCGATACATAGGCCTCAATAGCATGGGTAAGGGCGTCGATTCCCACAGCTGCGCTTAGACCGCGAGGGCAGGAAAGAGTTAACAACGGGTCTGCAATAGCTACCTCAGGCATGACAAACGGACTGCCAATCAGCATTTTGACATCAGTCTTCGTGTCGGTGATGATGGTAAACACAGTGACCTCACTGCCAGTACCAGCCGTTGTGGGAATTGCCACAAGGGGGACACCTTTCTTGGGAATCTTGTTAAGGCCCTTGTAATCGTCAATCGAGCCCGGATTGGTAACCATTACCGAAATAGCCTTGGCGGTGTCAATAGGGCTCCCCCCACCGAGGGCTAACAGAAAATCGCACCCGTTATCTTTGTAAAGCCTAAGTCCTTCCTGGACATAATCTACCGTTGGTTCAGTAGCGACTCCGTCATATATGGCAAATTGCACCTTACTCTCCGTAAGTGCTTTTTTGATACCGTCCAATGCTCCCAGTTTGATCATAACTTTATCAGTAACAATCAAGCCCTTCTTAACCCCAAGTTTCCTGCTTTCCTCTCCGATTTGCTCTGATGCTCCTGAACCAACAATTACTTTTCGGGGAATGCGAAATTCTCTTGCTGGGAACATAACAATCTCCTCCTCCATATATAGCTTGTATAACTGCTCAATACTCTGTTAACTTAAAATAATCTTGATTATAAGGGAGTAAAGCATCCAGGCCCAAAGGACCTGGTTTTGCCTTTGCCTCTTGGAAGGGCTTCCAGATGCCTTGCCCCCCGAAAAGGCAAGGCAGGCTTATCCCCCTGGGATAATTAGAATCTGAAACTCTTTTGTTCTTCTTCTCTTTCCTTTGCCTCTTGATACTCTACATACTTTCGTCTCATCTCAGGATTGAGGCCAATGGTGTCAACACAATAGCCCTTGGCCCAAAAGTGATTCCCCCAATAGGGCTGTTCCCATCAACTGGGATATGGACGCCTTTGGGGGAACGTTGGTGATCAAATGGATATGATCGGCCTTGATGTTAAGAGTTACGATTTCACATCCAAGCTGATCAAAAAAAATATTGATACGATTGCGCATTTCCTTGTGCAATGGCCCGGTGAGCACTCGATATCGATATTTCGGTGTCCACACTAAATGATACTGACAGTGCCATCGCACATGTGATAGTTTTTGAACTCTGCTCATGTGTTCCTCCTTTGTTAATCGTATTGAGATAACCCAACTTAGGAGTTGCACTGAGCAGAATCCAGCCAAAGCCAATTATCTCTGACCACGTCCAAAGGACGTGGCTGAATTCGTTAGGCAGTTAAAATCCCTCTTTCGATTTGATATACTTTATCGCACCATGTTAAAAAGCTACGATTAGATTCTGCAATTACCCCACTTAATCCTTTTTGCCTCTCTTCGAGTAAATATTCTGTCCAAGATTCACGTGCTACTCCTCCCAATCCTTCAAAACATTCATCTAATAGCAAAAAGTCAGGTCCAGAAGATAAAGCCCTAAATATAGCTATAAGCATTTGTTCTCCCCCGCTGCAAAATTCACCCCTTTTTCCATACAATTTCTTAATCCCTGGGAAAATTTCTTCGAAAGTATTGAATTTTATTTTTTGTGGCATCTTTTTGCCCCAACAGGGGAGTAGTATATTTTCTTCAACCTTCACTTCACCAATTAATCTCCTATCTTCTGGTACATAACCTATCCCAAGCCTAGCAATTTTATGTGGAGGAAAAGTAGTAATTTCTAAGCCGTTGTAATAGATAGATCCCGATTCAGCGGGAACCAGACCCATAATACTTTGAAGCAACGTTGACTTGCCAGCACCATTTGGACCAAAAATCCCAACCATCTCCCCTTTTTTGACATCAAAAGATATACCTATATTGGCATGTATATAACCTCTGTAAACGTTTAGTTTTTCAATCTTCAACATATTTTATTTTCCTATAAGAATATTCTTAATTTTGGAATCTTCAAGTAGTTCAGTAAGATTACCTTCACCTATTACTTTCCCCTCGTGCATAACCATTGTCCTTGAGGCATATCTAGCTATATCAAAGTCGTGTTCAACCATCATTATTGTTAATTTACTTTCCTTCTGAACATTTAAAATGCTTTTGATAATATCATGCTTTTCCTGTGAACTAACACCGGAAGTTGGTTCATCCAACAAAATTAATTTCGGTTTGAGAGCAAGGGTGATTGCTACATCCAGTAGTTTTCTTTGTCCTTGCGGCAATTCTTTTGCTAGCCGATCTTTTGGGATTTTAAATTTTTCCAATAGCTCAATACTTTCATTTGACACGTGCGTGTTTTTTCTGTAGTCTGTAAAAGGAATCCCACTTTTCCCCATTCGAGCAAAAATTGCCAATCTTAAGTTATCAATAGCCGTTAAATTCTCAAATAAAGCTGGCGTTTGGAAACTTCGTGCAATTCTTAGTTTTATTCTCGCTATCATGGGTAGGTTTGATATATCTTCGCCCATAAAAAAAAGTCTTCCTGCATCAAGCGGTATGAAATCAGTCAGTACATTTATCAAGGTAGTTTTTCCCGCTCCATTAGGCCCTACTATTGAACAGACTTCGTTCTCTTTGAATTCGAGACTAACATTATTAACCGCATGAACTCCTCCAAAACTTTTGCTAAGATTTACCCCCTTTAAGACTTCTCTCATTATGGCCTTCCTCAATAAATATGATGAATCAATTCTTTGGTCGTGTAAAGCATGCAGGCCCCAAGGACCTGGTTTTGCCTTTGCCCCTTGGAGGGGGGCTAACATGCCTCGCCCCCCCCGAAAAGCAAAGGCAGGGTTATCCCCCTGGGAGAATTAGAATCTGAAACTCTTTTGTTCTTCTTCTCGTTCCTTTGCCTCTTGATACTTTACATACTTTCGTATCATCTCAGGATTGAGGCCAATGGTATCGACACAATAGCCCTCGGCCCAAAAGTGATCCCCCCAAAAGGGCTTTTTCTTGAGGTATCGTACGGGGATAACCCAACTTACGAGTTGCACTGAGCAGAATCCAGGCAAAGCCAATTATCTCTGACCACGTCAAGAGGACGTCCCTTAATTCGTTAGGCAGTTAAGCCATTTTCCTTTATTAGTCAAATTTTCCACAAAATACACGCTTATTATTATACTACCTTCCCCTTGAATGGACACATCTTAACATAACCCGCACAAACTGCATTAGGTTTTCTTACAAGAACCCCCGTTAACGGAATATGCAGCCAAATTTTTGTCACGGCCCTTTCTTCAGCTTTTGCTTGACCAAGCTGTCGAAAGTGGGTATAATACCTTTCGGAACGAATATCACAAGAATAATTATTAGTGCACCTGTGAAGTACTCCCAATAAGATGTCATTTCACCTACTTGCCAATAAATCGTGTAATATATTGCAGTGCCAATGATGGGGCCGCTGAAAATTTCTGCTCCACCCAGCAGAGTACCAACAAGAGGACTTAATAGCATTTCCCAACTAGCAATTCTTGGATGCACAATTCCATGTAAAATAGAGTAAAGTAGCCCTGCAATCCCGGTAAAAGCCGCGGAAATTATAAAGATGGCCATCCTATATCTTAACACCTTAATCCCTATACATTCAACACGGCTCATATTATCACCTATAGCTCGTATAGCCAAACTAAAGGGAGAATTAACAATTTTATACATTGCGATCATACAAATAGATGCGATTGAGAGTACAATATAGTAAAAAATCTTCATTTCCTGTAATGTGATGAGACTAAAATGTATTCCAACATCTCCCCCAAGTGCTCTACTAGACCACACTATGATTGCTACAAACTCTCCAAATGCAAGACTACATAAGGCGAAAAAAATTCCAGAAAGCCTTGTAACCAGGGGAGACACAAAAAGCGCGTAAAGCAATACGAATAACATACCAATCAACATAGCAATAAACAGATTAACTTGTGTGTATTTTGTTAGGGCAACCATAGTATATGCACCTAATCCAAAAAAGCCAGCGTGTCCGAAAGAAATTTCTTTCATATATCCATAAAGCAAATTAAAACTTACGGCGAATAAAATAATTATGATAACATCAATAGCGTGGATGAGATAGTATAGCGGGAGAAATGTGGGCAATAATAGCAAAAAGGCTGCTAAAATAAACCATAAGATCAATTGAGGAAATTTTTTTGTAAACTTCCTAAAACCTTCCACCAAAAATCCCCTTCGGCCTGAAGATTAGCACAATAACAAGAACTGTATAAATAGCTATCCAACTAACCCAGGGACCAAAACGTGCAAAAAAGAAAATAACAAGAGATTCTATTATGCCAATAAGATAGGCACCGAGTAATACACCACGAAAACTTCCCAGTCCTCCTATGATTGCGACAATAAATGCTTCTAATATTATTTTTTTCCAAGTAAGAAACTCAACAGTACCTACTAAAGCGGCTATACTACCTCCAAGCCCTGCCAAAAGGCTTCCTAACGCAAACATAACAAGTGAGAGCCTCCCTGTATCTACACCCATTGCAGATGCAATTCTTTCATCAAATGCATAAGCTCTCGTCAGAAC
>JABAOC010001967.1_pt5 | contig 30770 bp, 27 predicted proteins | sample 7062161 | NCBI WGS metagenome assembly JABAOC01 (sample SAMN14538625, study PRJNA623070) | marine sediment metagenome | biome: marine biome [ENVO:00000428]; feature: marine pelagic biome [ENVO:01000023]; material: deep marine sediment [ENVO:00002113] | place: India: Gulf of Khambhat ... | reverse complement strand
TCCTCCTGAACCAATCACATACCGAGTAATTAGATAATTAGCCTGTTTGGTGTTGGAATCATTAAGTGCAGATTCCTTTTTTTGATCTTCCTGACCAAATACAAAGATAGCTGAAATAAAGCAAAAAACTAAAAACAGGCAAAGAAGGATAAAAAGGAATCGATGTTTCATGTTTTTCACCTCCTTTCAATTGATTTCATGTTAATGACGATTTCAAAAAGATGGCAATCTTATTTCAGCAGAATCATTTTTTTAATCGAATTGAATTCACCCGCTCGAATCCGATACAGGTAAACTCCAGTAGCCACGTCATTACCAGATTCGTCTAATCCTTCCCATTGCACTGGATATATTCCTGGTGTTTTTTCTTCATTCACCAAAATGCGAATTAATTCACCTTGTAAATTATAGATACGAAGTTCAACTTTTATCAGTTGTTCTTCTGTGTTAGGAATCTCAAATCGAATGGTCGTTTCAAGATTAAACGGATTGGGATAGTTTTGCATTAGTTGAAAATCTTCAGGTTTTGAAATCTGTTCATTCTTTACACCAGTTGTCAATTGTTTCCAATTGGGGGGCATATTCAATTGCATTAAAAAAACTTGTTCCTGCTCAACATTTTGATTCCAATTGGACGTCCAGACTACTTTTGAGCCATTATTTGTAATGGTCGCATGAGTTTCTTCCCAGTAGTTTCCTGTTGTGTTATAAACCTTAGCTAAATAAAAGGCATGCGGATTCTGTCTGTCCAATTTGACTAAAATAATGCTTCGATCTAACCAATTTTTTTCTTGCAGGCCAGGTTCTATGTTAGTCGAAACCACACAATACCCCGGAACGTTGCAGGAAATATGGACACCAGACTGCAACCCATGAGGAGATTCACTTGAATAAAAGAGCCGCACCAGCGGCGTGCGATTCGTGTTTTCATAACTCCCACCCGGCTCCAGAATTGGCTGTATATTTAGATTGAGGGGAATCAAGTCGATATAATCTGTTCTTACATTTTGCATCACAATAACTTCATTCCCATCTGTATCCAATCCCACATCAGAATGAGCGGTAGTATAGTCCAATCTATGGAACTGTGTAAGTTCTTTATTTGCCATAGTGAGCCCCACAAGGTTGCCGCCGTTATAATTTTCACCACCAATCCAAACCCAGTTACCCAAGGGAGACATTCCAACACAGTCGATTTCGATTTCGTCAGGAGCGATTTCATATACCCCCGGTAAACTATCTATTTTGGCATCCCAGGTAAAGATATATCGTGGGTTATAATTCTCCCATTCATCACCCTGTAATAAAAATGCCCAGTATCGTTTATCCATGGATGACTCGCCCTCGTCTCTCGTAGTGATTCGGAAAACATGTTCTTGAGCAATAATAGGCCCTATGATTGGATCCTGTGAGAAATCCTTGACAACAGTTTCTTGTTTTGTCAATACATGAACTGTTTTTATGCTGAACTCATCTAATCCCCAGATCAGGTTGGGATTATTTGGATCCCATCGCGGTTCCTCCAGATGTATCGTCATTACCAAATTAGTAGCTTGGTTATAAGGAAACGACTGAGTTCGATAAACATTCCACAGTTCCTCGGGGTCTAAAATTATCATTGAATGATCGACATTGAATGGATCAAAACGAGAATATTCATGTCTTCCTCGAATACCGTTGGTCTTAGTAACTCGAACAAGATTTGTACCAAAACGAAGGTCAAAAAAAGAATTACCCACAACAGGAACATTCATATTTATCAATGGATAGGTGGGATTGGTTCCCGAAAGTAGATCTGGAACTTCAGTAAATGAAAAGGATGTGGGATATTGAGCAAAACCGATATGGTTGATCAATAATAGAATTGTTAAAGTGCATAACAAAATGTTCTTCATTTTTCTAACCCTTATTTCATCAGAATCATTTTTTTCGTGGCATAGAATTCACCAGTACGGATACGATACAGGTAAATTCCAGTCGCCACTTTATTATTAGATTCATCTAACCCATCCCATTGCACTTGATAAATCCCAGGTGATTTTTCTTCATTCATCAAAGTACGGATTAATCCACCTTGCAAATTATAAATGCGAAGTTCAACTCTCAGCAATTGTTTTCCCGTGTAAGGAATTTCAAAGTGAATGGTCGTATGTGGATTAAATGGATTGGGGAAATTTTGAGAAAGCGAAAATGTTTCAGGGATATTAATTTCTTCTAAATGTTCCATGCTTGTTATTACTGCTACTTCTGAAAAAGCAGATGTATTACCATGTTCATCAATGGCAATGGCAGTGACATTTGTAAATTGACCTGTGATTTCACCATTCCAGGTAAAATTCCCTGTGGCGTCGGAATTTGATTCACCCTGGAATCTCATACCTTGATTTTCAGGATCGGTGTAAATTTCAACGGTGGCGTTAGGAATCGCTGTGCCGGTTACTGATGTGGTGGATACGCTGGAAATTACTGGGGGAGTAAGCTCCTGGTTTCCTCCCGATTCGTTTGAAATTCCTTTCCATCCATTCCTAGAAATATGGTTGTGGCTCACTTTGTTACGGATGGTATTCGTCCCGATGATGTGAATCCCGTTCGCACCATTGAATCGAATGAAATTTTCAATAATCAAATTGTCTTGTGCACCTTGATCAAGATAGATACCATCATTTTCATTACCTAATTCCAATATCTCATTGTTTATTTTATGTCCACCAATAGCATTATTTCCAATTGTGATATTGCGGGAGCTCAATATATAAATACCATAATTATTTCCACCAATCCAATTATCATACACATGCACACTGTCACACTGATTTTGAATACTAATGCCGCCGCGATCTCCGTTACCAATGGGATATATTGCGGTGCGGTTCAAACCAATGATATTTCCCAAAATTGACACATGGTTCGATGTATCTGATACAAAAATTCCGCCGTACGTATTCCCGGAAATCACATTCTTGATAGTATCATAAGGAGCAATCATAACATTTCGTGCGTTGTTTCCCAACCAGATGCCATATCCATTCGCTGCGGGACCTTGTCCCCCGAAATCAACTCCCACGTAACATCCAGAAACAAGCCCGCCATCCACACCGTACATGGCTATACCTGTTTTTTGAAAATTACAGATGGTCAAGCCGAAAATATCTGTGAATCCTGAGGTGATACTCAGACCATCTGCATATTGCCCAGCAAATTCACCATTGAGGCAAATTTCGGGACCTTCTGGATGGGTATCCTCGCCGATAAATTCGTTCTGGGAAAATCCATCAATAATGAGTCCACCGTCAGTTATGGACGGTAAAGGACTCTGCGGGGTAATAAACCATACACCAGTGTCAGGATCGTACCCCGAAATATTTTTGGGAATGTTGAACAGAATGGTATCCAATCCAGGATTCGAATTAGCTTGAATGATTGCATTTCGCAAAGAACCCGGGCCGGAATCATCACAATTTGTGACGACCAATCCACCTGTATCCCCCGTTTGATACATGATTGCGAAAACGGAAAGATGATCTGTTGTGCCAGATATTATATTATTATCGATGTCCACCGAAGTCGTTATGCCTAACCATTCGGAATGTGGTTCGATATATTTAAAAATATTCAGATTCGTCTCTATTTCAGGATTAAGTTCAGCATCGTTATATTTGATCTCAAGATGAACCAAGCCCGAATAGGCTGCTGTCGTATTAATATCGTAAAACATGGGAGAAGACGGGGGAATAATAACAAAGTTTTCTGGCGGTACTGGGCCGGTATGAGTAATTTCTAAAGTTGTGTTGCCTGCAGTTGTTACTTCATCGAATGTCACACTTACCTCATCGCTTAACGTGACATGAACGTTAGTTCCCGGCTGAGTATTGCCGGTGCTACTCTGTACATCCCAGAACGCGCTACCACTGTAGGTATTGCCTGGTGTCAGTGTGGCATTCTCATAGGAGATGCAGTTGTAATTCTTAACGTATCCCGGATGACCTGCCTGAGCTCCAACAGAAATCGTATTGGCTGGATCCGTCTCGATTACATGATAATAGTTGTGGTTTGAATTTCCTGATCCTGAACTCAATGTAAACTGACCAGACGCGTTGGTGGTCGTTGTCGCCAATAATGTTTTAGGACCATCAACAGGCCATTCATTTACATCTCCGAACAGTTCTACGGTGACTCCAGCAGCGGGATTGCTTTTGTCAGGCATATTGCCCTGATATACATGCCCAGTAAATGTAAAGGGTTGAGATGGTTGAGTAATCTCAAACATAGCATCGCTTACATCGGATATTTGGGGCGGAAGAAGCACGGATAATCGAACAAGACATTGAGTTGATGGGATGTTGGGGACTGTCCAGGCATAAGAACCAGAAGTGCCATAGTTCGTTTGATAATCCACAAACGTATAATTCGAGCCATTATCGGTTGAATATTCAATTTTCACATCATAATTGTCAATACCCTGACCCGTCCAGGTTATATTGTGTTGGGTACCTGCTTCCCATTTTTCACCCCCGTTGGGAGCGACAACCTTTATCGAGGCGGTTGGTACTCCTCCTGTCTGAGCGACCACTTCATCGACACCGACTTGTCCCTCATATAAACCGGACATTTCACCCATAATTTGTATTTTAATACTCTTTACCTGGTAATTTGTGGGAAAGGTTGAAATATTAGACCAATCAAACGTGAGATAATTCCAAACAGCATTGGCATTAAACCAGGAACTATAAGTTAGCTTTTGATTTAGGAGTAAATCGTTATAAAACGAACGATCTTTTGCTTGATCATAATCATAGACGGTAACAACAAGATTGGCGTAAAGTGAAGAGCCAACAGTCATATTTTCGGTGATGCGGACAGAAAATCCCGTTGCAGATTGCCAACTGGGATCGCTTGAAAGGTCGGGAGAAATCAATTGCATAATCCAGTAAGTTCCGGATGAACCGGTTATGCCGTGCCCTCCTGAAGTATAAAAAAGTAATGATCCTTTTGTTGAACTGGGATCTGGTGTCGGGTAATTAACCAGCTTGGTCCATCCTAATGTGAAATTTGATGAGAATGGACCATTTCCGCTTTCATCGTAGGCGCCTTGTAATGTCCAGCCTTGTTTGGTTCCATTGTTAAAATCAAATTTTTGGGCCATGAGTTGGGAATGCATTGCCAATCCGAATAGTAAAATTAGTGCAAACAATAATGTCTTGCTCTTCATCATGATACCTCCATATTTTTAATGATTCGTCTCAGATTATAAAAAACTTATGTGATATTCATTTATAATCTTTACCAGCATTTAATTTTAAATGCGTTAATTTGATCAAGTTTAAATCAACAAATTTGCCACACTAACAAAATATTCCATCACCATAGATGTTTATCCCTCAAATTTACTAATTTCAGAGATAGTTCCACTATTTAGACGGTTGAATGCAATTGCAGCTTATTTTTCTCACTGAAAACTCTCAACCTATTCTTACTCAGTTTAAGTTATGGCTAAAGGAAGTTTATAGCAACCTTGTGTTCTAATTTAGTATCCTTGTTGAGTTAGTCTCCAGCTATGCCGCCTTCACCGAATTTTTCGAGTGTTTTATTATATGAAACAGTTATACCGATCATAATGATGTCCTTATTTCATCAGAATCATTTTCTTCGTGGCAATGAATTCACCGGCACGAATACGATACAGATAAATTCCTGTAACGACTTTATTTCCTAATTGATCTGTTCCATCCCATTGAAGTTGATAAGTCCCTGGTGATTTTTCTTCATTCACTAATGTACGCATTAATTCTCCACGTAAATTATATATCCTAAGCTCGATTCTTAGATTTTTTTGATTTTGATAAGGAATTTCAAATCGGATGGTTGTCTCCAGGTTAAACGGATTGGGATAATTCTGTGAAAGTGAAAAGGAAATCGGTATTATTTCTATTTTCGATTCAGTCACGCCAGTGATAAATGGGCTTGAAAATTCTGAAGTGTTGCCCTGAGCATCGGTCGCTGTTGCAGTGACATGATTATGCATACCCATTCGAGTCCCATTCCAGACGAAATTACCAGAAGCATCAATGGATTTAGAAATTTATTTGATAGTCTACTTTTATTTACCTATCTGTCATTGATACGATTGGGACATAGAAATTACATAAAATATTTTTATTTGATTTTAGAGAATAAATTTGTTATATTCTTCTTAATAATTGAAAGCGAAAAGTGTGTATTTTGTACCTCTAATTCGTACTATTAATAGAAAGCAAGAGAATGAAGGGCGAAAAGCCAAAGAACTCAGAGATTGAAACAGCCAACTGGATTAAGCTATACATCAAAACTGGAAACACTCAATATTTCGGATTAATTTTCGAGAAGTATAAGAAACAGATTTTTATTCACTGTTTGAAAATGCTCGATAATGTTGAAGATGCCAAAGATTTGACCAGCGATACTTTTATTAAAGCCATTGAAAATATTCAAAGATATGATTTGAAACGCTCGTTTTCTCCCTGGCTTCATCAAATTGCTAATAATCTGTGTATTGATCTGATACGGAGAAAGGCGTTAATTAAATTCAATCAAATGGATGAGAAGGGAGAAACCCAGAGTACCGAGAACATCGAAAAGAACGTTGAAAATAGAGAACTGTGTGAAAGCATTTTGAATGCTATTAGAAGTCTGAAAAGCCACCAAAAGCGATGTTTCTGTCTTTTTTATATTCATCGGAAGTCATATAAAGAAATTGTTGAATTTACTGGTTATTCATATAGCAATGTTCGCTCCTATATTCAAAATGGAAAACGAAAATTTAAATTAGCAATGCAAAGATAAAATTGTATGTTGATTTGGAGAAATAAATGAACAATGATAACATTGAAAAAGATGATATTCTTGATACCTATGGAATTTATTTCGAGCGACTAAAGAATAAAAATCTTGACATTTGTCCATCCCCTGAGCAATTAATCCTCTATTTTAATGAAGAATTATCGGGCGAAGAAAAGGAACGCATTGAAGATCATATCGATTTATGTCCTTTATGCTTAACTGCTCTTGAACGATTGTATCATGCAGATAAAATTGATCAAGATGAAATTATTCTGCCAGAAAATTGGAAGGAACTAGAAACAACAATTGATGAAGATTTTTATGACTATCTCGAAACAGCATCCGTTTCAGAAGAAAAAATGGAAGAATCGTCGGGAATAAATTGGATCGAAATTTTAAAATTGAAATGGAAGAAATTTTTGAATTCATTTTTCGCTCAGTACAAAATAGCATATACAGGAGCTTTGGCGTTTGTAGTGATTTTCAGTTTATATACTTATGCCTATTTGAGTCGCCCAGATTATTTTAATTTAGCTCAAATTGAGCCAGAAAGAACAAACGTTTTTCGTTCGATGTCAACAACCACGAATGATTTTAACACTGGATTAAAATTGTATGAGCAAGAAAAATATGAAAAAGCTGTTCTTGCATTTGATACTTATTTGAAGGAAAACCCCAATCAATATGAAGCGAACTATTATGCTGGTCTGTCTTATTTGTTTCACGCCAAAAAGAGGTTTCTTGGATTTCCTTGCAAATTTAATAAAGCTGAAGTTGAAAATGGAATGAAATATTTAAAGAGGGCTTTAAGATTAAGCCAGGATAATCAGTTTTATCAGGAAGATTGCTATTGGTATATCGGGAAAGCTTATTTGATGAAAAGTGAATTTGACAGAGCTAAAGAGCAATTTGATAAAATTTTATTTTTAAGCCAGCCAAATTTGATGAGAAAAAAAGAGGCAAAAGAAATAATTTCGAAAATAGCAAATTTAAAAGAGTAAAATCAAGTATTAAAAATCCACTAATTTCAATCCCCGTTCAACACAAAAGCCCCCCAATAAAACGGATCTCGCTTCCAGTCTGATGATTGAATTAATTCGATTTTTGCCTTTTGTAAAGCCTGTGTTTTATTGTATCCTTCTTTAAGATATTTGTAAAAATTTTTCATTAAATATGCCGTGGATTCATCATCCACCTGCCAGAGACTCACAACGGCACTGGGAACTCCCGCATATAAAAACGCCTGAGTTATTCCAATCATTCCCTCACCTCGCCTGAGTTTACCCAATCCTGTATTACATCCACTGAGCACAACCACATCTGCATTTAATTTCAAATTGTAAACTTCGTAAGTTTGTAAATACCCATCCTCTATTTTCTCTGTTCCCTGTGCCAGAAGAATTTTTGAATACATCGGTTGTTTATCATTGAGAACATGATGGGTGGCAACATGGATAAATTTAAAATCTGAAGCAGATTCTTTGAAACGCTTCTCAGTGGCTTCACGACCGATATAGACAATGGGATTGTTGAACTTCTCAGCAATTGCCTTGACTTCTAATTCGGCATTGGGAAGCGGCAGAAATTTATCATCTCGAAAAATTGATCGATATTGAATTGCTGAGCTGACCCAATCGAGAAATCCTTTTTTTTGTCCCTCTCCAAAATAAGGATTCCCGAATGCAAGTAAATCTCCTGACGCTGTTCCAGCTTTTCGAAACTCAGGATTCAATAAGCTGGCTGATGACGAATATGCGATAGGATAACGCTCGACCAGATAATGAACCTTGTCCTTTTCTATTTCGGTGACTAAAATTTCAAACGGAAAATAGAACAAAATATCGTCAGGTACAATGATCAATTCAATTCCTTCCTCGGTGAAGTTCAGAGTTGGTTTTTCTATCAATATTTGATAAAGTTCCAGCAGCAAATTGGTTCGAATGTTTGCCCAGCGATGGTCAATTTTCAAATCAGTCGTTTCCTTTTCTTTGCGAAATAGCGGACTGATATGGGCTAACATGCTCTCCAGTTCTTTTCTCTTCAAATCCAAAATATCAAATTTAAACTGCTGTTTCGACAGAACCCATATAAAAATATTTTCTTCTCCCACCAAATATTCAACGAGCACTTGATTATTTTTAAGAATATGAGATTGAACTTCTTCTGAAGACATTATTTTGGGATTGGTAAGCCGATAATACTCTGGATACATAAATTTTAACTCATTTAACAATTTCGTTTTATTTCGTTGTAATGTTTCCAATTCAGTTGTTAATAATCGAATGCGTTCCTTGCCCTGATTTTGCTCTGGTTTTGATAGCTCATCTGATAGCTTTTGATGTTTGTCTTCAAACTCAGCTTCATTTACTAAAAATTTTTGTCTGAATTCATCTGGTATTTCAGCGAGATTATGAAAGACTTTTCCCTGATGAATGATGTCTAATTGGCTTCTTGCTTTGGCTCGCTCCGCGTAATAAAAAGCTTGTTTGTCATAATTTCTCAATGAAAATTGTTTGTTAAGTTCTGCCAAAACGTTAATAATATCCTCATAAATACGGATTTGACTCTCCATGAATCCGATTTTAAATTTTTCAGTTGGCAAAGTACTTCTCAGTCTTTCGATTTCGTTAATGGCTAATTTATAGTGAGTAAGTGATGTTTTTAACTGTCTTAAACAATGATAATTTTTTCCAAGACCAAATTGAGCTTCTATAACTAATTTAGGATTTTTAATACTCTCGCCAATCTGAAAAGCTTTTCTGAAATTAAACAATGCATTTTTGAAATTTTTTTGCACAAAATTTAAATCGCCTAGATTGATATATTGGCTGGCTTCACATCTTTTATCTTGAATGTCTCTGGCAATTTTTAATGCTTGAGAAATATAATTTTCAGAAGAAATATACTTTTTAGCATCAATATAAAGATATCCGAGGTTGCCTAGAAAAATCGCTTCATTCGCTCGATCTCCGATCTCTCTGTAACTTTTTAGAGCATGTTGATAATAATTCAATGCCATTTCATAATTCTGTGATTCATGATATAAAACACCGATATTTCCAAGGTGCCGTGCCTCTTCTGCTTTATTACCGATTTCCTGGGTCATTTTTAGAGCTTGTTGATAATATTCTAATCCATTCGTGAAATTACCTAACTCATGATAAATAATCGCAATATTACCATATTGACGAGCTTGTCCACTTTTATCTCCAATTTCTTTGGCTAAATTTAATGCCTGTTCATAATTTTCGAATGCCTGTGAATAGTTCCCTAAATGCCAATAATTAAGTCCGATAGTACCCAAATACCGAGCCTGTCCCCATCTGTCACCAATTTCGACAGCAATTCTGAAGGCTTTTTGAATATAACCAATGGAGATGTTATAGTTACCCAACGTACTATTAGATATTCCAAGACTCCAGAGTACAAGGGCTTCCGTATTCTTGTCTCCGATTTCAACCGTTATTGGAAGCGCTTTTTGCAAATATTCGATAGCGTTTGAATGATCACCCATTAAACTGTAAACGCTGCCAATATTTCGATTAAACAATCCTTCCCGTCTTCGGTCCCCAATTGCCTTTGCTTTTGTCACAGCCTTTTTGAAATAATTCAATGCATCAAGATATTGACCCTTATCACGATAAACAACTCCCAGATTCCCCAAATTTCGTATCTCTTCTGTTTTATATCCGATTCTTAAAGCTAATTGAAGGGATTGGCTAAAATGTCTTTCAGCTTCATCATAGTTCGATAAATATAAATAAGCGAGGCCGATATTACCTAAAAAATTGCATTGGGACTCAAGGTCGTTATTTTTTTGGGCTAATGCTAATCCTGATTGACTTATCTGCAAGAACTCCTTAAAATGACTTGTATACCAAAGGATGGCGCCCTTGATAAGGTAGGCATCCAATAAATTTGGATTCAATTTAATTGCCTTATCCAGATTTTCCAGACCTTTCTCCCAATTTCTTTGAAGTTGATAGAAATATCCCAGTGCAAAATAAGCAGTCGCATGATTTGAATTTAAGTGGATGATGACATTGATCATTTGAAAAGCTGCTTCCAATTGATTTGATTCATTCATGACATCTACAAAATCTTTGTAGGGTTTCGGATATTCAGGAGACAAGCGAATCGTTTGTTTGAACTTTGGAATTGCATTTGTCCAATCTTTTTTCTCCTTAAAAATCAGCCCCATACCATAATAACCAAAGGGATTATTTGGATTTTTAAGCATGAGCGATTGAAAATAGCTTAAACCGTTGTCCAGATCGTTATTCCATTTAAAAGCTTCAAAAATTTTGCTGTAAACCTTACCAACAGATGGTTCCATATCGATAATGGCTTTTAATTCTGCAATTGCCTTATCATAATCTTGGGCACCCATAAAATCCAGGGCTTGGAGATATTTTTGAGACAGAGACTTTCTTGAGTCAGAATTTTGTGCTATTAAATTAAAGGAAAATAGTTGTAATAGAAATAATGAGAAAAATGCCAATTTCCTTACTTTTTGCTTCATCATCGTCTCCCTTGATGAGCTAAAACTACAGGACAAAATGCCATTTTGTCCTGTAGTAATATTATTTCTTTTTTTTCATCAATTTCCTGATAGCTTCGTCGATTTTTTGGATCAACTCTTCCCTCGTCGGTTCATGATCGAACTGTACCGAAGAAAGGGCTTTCTCAACCTGCGCCATTTTTCCAAATAAGAATGCCCGTTTTCCCATGAGGTGTTCTGTATCGCCTGTCTCCCAGTATTCACCTTCATCCTTTACTTCTAAGTTGGGAATATAAGACTGTTTCAAATATTGGAGCAATTTCACAATGGCAATGTGAGCATCGACGGTGCCGAATTGGGTTTTTACAAATACCCAGTCCTGATCTTTCGTTAGCGTTCCATCATGTAATAAAATTTCCTGCAAGAAACTTGACAGTCGTCCTTCAGGATTGAACAGCAGATTCAGCGTTTCGTTATTGGGATCGCTATCAATTGAAATCCCACGCAGTGGAATATGTCCCTTAATTTCAGCACCTTTGTCGGTATGGACTAATTTCGCGTTAAATGGTTTGCTTAAATCTTCATTCCAGAGGTGATATTTCCAGTTCATGGACTGGCAAAATTCAACCATAGCTCGCTGAATCGGGTCGATTAAAGATAAGTCTTCAATCGAGCCTCGATAATGAATTGTAATTCCCATTTTTGATCCTCCCTGTATAATAATTAAATGACATGATGCTCAGGATATAACAAGATAAACTTAATTATTTTTTACACAATAAAAAACTATCATCACGTCTATTCAGTGAATCTTGTTCATTCTGTCCTTTAAATTAAATTGCATTTTTGGATTTCCAGAGATAATAAACTGGAATTCCTAATAGTAGAAATCCAATTCCTGCTAAAGACTCAGCAAGCTTTTCGAGCAAAGTATTGAAAACCAACCAAACCATAATAGCAATAAAAATGAAAGTTGTGATGGGATAACCAAACGTCCGATATGGTCGGTCTGCGTTTGGGGAGCGTTTTCTGAGAATTATTACTGCCAGTGCAGTCAGCGCAAAGAAAATGGCATCGGTAAAAACGACATAAGATATGAGATTTTCAAACGTACCCCAAAATAGAATCAAAACAATTGCCCACAGAGATTGGAAAATGATCGAAAAAGCTGGCGTATGGAATCGGCTATGAACTTCAGCAATCTTACGAAAGAAGACTTTGTCCCGAGCCATAGCGAAATAAATACGAGGTGCAGTCAGGGTATATATACCCGCCGTTCCAAAAGTAGAGATGAAAATCGCTAGTGCAATAAGGCTGCCTCCGATAGGTCCCAGGATCTTTTCGACGGCATCGGCTGCGACATGCGGTGAGGCAGCCATCTCGTTTGGTGAAAGCAAAAACATGTAGGCGATATTTGTCAGGACATAAATTACAGTAACGATGATCGCTCCGATAATCATCCCAAAAGGCACAGTCCGCTTCGGATTTTTCGCTTCGCCTGCCGTAAAAGTCGCATGCTGCCAGCCGCCGCATGACCAGATGACACCAACCATGGCGATTGCCAAAGCACTTCCCAATCCATGAGACAAATCCCCTAATGGAGCGGTGAAATCACTCGACCTGCTTGATCCCCAGCCGAGACCGATGATGATTAGGCCGACGATTCCAACCAGCTTTAGCACAGTAAAAAGGTCAGAAAAAATAGCTCCTGCTTTCACACCTCTAACGTTTAAAATAGTAAGAAAAATGATACCTACAATCGCAACAACTTTCAAGCTCGCGGGATTTAATGGTACAAAATATCCAAAGTAAGTTGCAAATGCCACAGCAAGCGCTGCCACTCCCCCTGTATTGACGACCAGAAAATACGCCCAGCCATAGAGGAATCCGACCAATTTGCCAAAGGTTTCCGTGAGATAGACATATACTCCTCCAGCTTTGGGCATCATGGCGCCTAATTCAGCAAAAGTAAGTGCTCCAGTGAGTGCCATTATTCCGCCAGCGATCCAGACGAGCAGAATCCACATGGGTGATGGCAGGGCTTTGGCGATAATTGACGGTGTGAGAAAAATTCCAGATCCGATGACTGAGCCCGTGGCAATCATGGTTATGTCAAACAGGGTGAGGTTTTGTTTGAGTTGAGCAGGAGCAGAAGGAGTAAGATCGTTATGTTTTGAACGGTTATGTGTAGAGTTATGTCCCATAGACTGACCTTGTTAATCAATTTAACGATCGAATCCAAGAGCAAACAGTAATGCAGATTTGGTTTCTTCGCTTTTCGATTCTGGTAATATGGAAATTAATGCACTGACTTTTCCCTCAGATACATTTTGAATATGGTCTAGGTTTATCGCATATGCTGTTTTAAGGGAGTGAGATTAAATAACTGTCCCATTTGTATTTTGTCGAACTTGAAAAATAGAGACAAATAAAATTATACTGCGTAATTTATTCCTTGCATGCTTTGTCTACTCGATTCAGTAAATCTTCATCTAAAGTCATTTGAATCGTTTTCATTTTGATTCCAAATATTTATAGCTACTGATATAAACATAGTAATATATAATTTTGATAAAAGCAAGAAAATTTTATAAAACTATTTATTTTCAATTCTGTGGCAGTTCTACTTCTTCGGGCTAAAATATCAAAGTTAATTTACATTGATTTTTGATCAAGGCTCCAGTAGTCCGATCCAAATACCGCTCTAAAATCCCATGCACTGGTTGTACAAAAGCTGCAGGAAGAGATTTACTTTTTTCATGATCTGGGGGGACGCAGCGTTCATCGCTCCAGAAAAGATGGACACTTTGCCTGGAGATACTATTTTGATATGGTGGTCTTACCAAGGTTTGAAAAAATAAAGCTGGCGTGCTTCCCCCAGAAAGAACGATATAAAAATATCCATAGTAGGTTTATCATCGGTGGGAAAAATAAAAAATCATCCGTTAGAATAAAAATTATTACTCACAATACTCCCCATCATTCACCAAATTCTTACACGGATACCGCCAATCCTCATTTGGTTCTTCAAATAGAATATTATCTTCCTTGGTTCCTCACGTTGCTGATGGGTAACCATATAGTTTAATATCAGGATTATCTCGTCAGGCTTCCAATATCAGTGTGATAAAAGCCCAACACGCTTCGACAGCATCAGCACGAGCATATAACGTTGCGTCGCCATGAGTACAGTCTAACAGCAATCGCTCGTAGGCATCGGGTAGTTCGGACTCGCCCAGATCTTTATAATGAAAATCCATGTTCACGGACCTGATATTAAATCCAGCCCCTGGCATCTTCATCCCAAATTTCGGCAAAATACCTTCATCTGGCTGAATTCGGATAATCAAAATGTAATTCTCATTTGCTCTTACATATTCATTAACTGCTGATAGTCTTTTAATCCTACATAGTCTTCGGCATTATTGGAATCCATCACCTGGTAGTAAACATGCTTTACAAATCACTGGCAATTGTTTTTGGTTCACTGGTTTGGGTTTCACAAAAATCTTGACATTGAGAGACATCTTTTCTCGAAACGATTCATCCGTAAAATCCATCCGTCCAACACCCAAGAGGCAAAATTCTTTGGCAAAAGATTTTTTCGATACAGATCGAAAATCGAGTGCATCAATTTTCTTTTGGCAGATCACCCGAAACTCCAAAAATCCCAATGATACAGTTTTCAGGTCTTTCCATCGTGGTTTCCTAAATCTCCATTTTTATTTTTAATATTCCTGCATATATTTACATTTAGTAATTTTAATTCCATGATATGGATAAATTTTTTTTGTAAAAAGTCGTTTCAATCGTTAATATATACTTATTTTTTTAGGCATAAGATGTCGAATTCCATCTTCAGCAGAAACTATCACATCTGTTGCCAGTCCTAAAAACAATCCGTGTTCTACAATACCAGCTTTTTTTTCAAACTTCGCTGCTAAATCATGCGGCTGTGAAATAGAATCGAAATTACAGTCAATGATAAAGTTTCCCTGATCTGTTTGAAAAGGTTCTTTTTTTTTAGTCATGCGAAGTTTAACGCTGGCACCAAGTGATTTTAGATATTCAAGTGCAGGTTTACAAGCGAAGGGAATGACCTCAACAGGTACTGAGCTTTTAACGCCTAAAGCTGAAGAAAGTTTAGTTTCATCGATGATAATAATTAAACGCCGACTATTTTGAGCTAAAATTTTTTCCCGCAATAGTGCCCCGCCACCGCCTTTGATCAAGTTGAAATTGGGATCGACTTCATCGGCGCCATCAATCGTCAAATCAATCACAGGGAAATCGTCCAATGATCCTAATGGAATCCCAAATTTCTGTGCATCCACTGCAGTTTTGATTGAACTGGGAATACCAATTATTGATTTTAATTTACCTTCTCTAATCCGTTTCCCAATCTCTTCTAATGCAAACAATGACGTACTGCCTGTCCCCAATCCTAAAACCATTCCCAATTGGACAAAATCGACTGCTTTTAGTGCTGCTTGTTTTTTAAACTGATCTATATTTTGCATTGTCTTTAACTTTAACTTAAATTTGACAGGATCAACAGAATATTACAGGATAAAATATCTGGTAAACCTTGTTTCTCTTAGTGACATTGGAATGGTAACTATTAAAAGTGCTATTCCCAATTTGTAATCAATCAGCTTGTTATGGGAATAGGCATAAACACCACTGGCAAAGCCAAAAACTTCGGTGATCAGTCCAGTGCCGATAGCGATCTCAAAGGGAGTTGTAAGGCTAACATGAAAAACGGAGCAAAGAAGGTCGCTCCTTCCACGCCCGATGCCATGGCTATTGTTGACAATAAAATTGATACGGGAAATACAAACCAGTATTCGAGCCTCATTTTAAAGCTTCTGTTAATTGGCTGATTCCAGACACCGTATCTTTGCCAAGGTGGAAACGAATAACTGTTCGATTCGCATCGAGTAGTGCCTGGCGATCTCCCAGAGCCTGAGCTAAAGCTAGGACACCAAATGTTATCGAAGAAGTTTTTTCACCAGCCTTATCAGGAATGTTTGCATCTACAGGATTATCACTTGTGATCTGAATAAATAACCCATTTCCACCATCACCTTTGTGTAGTTGCCCTGTTGAATGGAGAAACCGAGGGCCGTATCCGACTGTGGTTGCTAATTTATATTTAGTCTGAATTTTGGTTCTGAATTCTTGCAAAACATTATCAGTTTCAAGCGTTGGCCGAATGAATGCCTGGATAGCAACGTAACTGCGCCCCTTCCCATTTGGCCTAAAATCAGCCTTTTCAGAAAATTTTGAGAATGCTTCTTCTAGGCTATTTACCTGATTGTCGCCAAAGACGCTTAATCCATTCATTTTGAACGATGGTTCCAACTCTGGTAGTTTACCTTGTTCCTGATATGTAGTCACCATTTTTCGAGCTAGAACTTTTGCGGCTTCCACATTGGGTTGATCAAAAGGATTGATATTCAAGAAATATCCAGCGATTGCGGTGGCAATTTCCCAACGGAAAAATTCACTACCTAAATCATATTTATTTTTTAAATTAATCTGAACAACGGGATGGCCACTATTAGTCAGTGAACTAACTTGTTTATCATAAGTTTGATCATCATTAAATTTTAAGTAAATAAAAAGACGATCATCTGCATAATCAACTGGTTCTAGAACCGTCTCACTGACGACTGGCAGAATTCCAACACCTTCCTTTCCTGTACTTTCCGCAATCAATTGCTCTACCCAGGCACCGAAAGGTTCAATTTCCGGAGATGTAATAAAAGTTACCTTATCTCGACCTTGACGTGCCAATTCTCCCATGACAGCACCTAAAACGGCACCTGTATTATTACCATCCACTGGACAGTTGCATCCTTCGGTATTGCAAACCATGATTTGGGCACGATCTATTAAAGCTCGCAAATCGATACCGATTAAACCTGCGGGAACCAATCCAAAATACGATAGTGCCGAATAACGTCCACCGATATTCGGATCGTTCAAAAAAATCTTTCGGAATTTCAGTTCCTTTGCCAGAGCTTCTAAACCGCTGCCAGGATCGGTAATAGCAATAAAATGTTTACCTATTTTTTCCTTCCCGACTTTATTTAAAGTCATATTATAGAAATATTTCATAAAAGAAATGGTTTCAACTGTGTTTCCAGACTTCGTCGATACGATGAACACTGTCTTTTCTGGAGTCAATGTTTTAGCGTAGGATAATACTGCTCCCGGAGTAGTGCTATCAAGAACTACAAGATCAAGATATCCTTTCCTCACACCGAATAAGCGACGAAAAACCTCGGGCGCCAAACTTGATCCTCCCATACCAAGCAGAAGTGAATGAGTAAAACCTTCAGACTTCACCTGAACTACGAAATCTTGGATGTCTTCGACAGTTTCGCTCATGACTCTCGGACTGTCCAGCCAGCCCAACCGATTTGTAATTTCTGTGGGATTCGATTTCCAGACTGTGTGATCGCGTTCCCAGATGCGCAGTACGATGCGCTTCGCTTTCATTTTTTTTAAAGATTTGTCTACTGTGGACTGATAGGTGTCGAGATAAGTAATAAAATTCTTCCGATCAGATATTAAAACTTCTCGTTTTTCTGCAAAGGCTTTCATCATCTTATCAAATGATTCTGAAAATGCCGTCAAGCCATCTTTCTGCAATTTTTCTGTGATTGCATTCAAGTCGATTCCCAATTCTTTCAAACGGGAAAGTTGATCCTTTGCCTTTTGCAGTCCTTGATCGATGGTCATCGCAACCGTTCCATGATCACGGTATGCATTTAGCGTTGCTGGTGGTAAGGTATTCACGGTATGCTTGCCAATTAATTCATCTACATATAACGTATCTAAATAGAGAGGATTTTTAGTACCCGTACTTGCCCATAGCACACGTTGAACTTGCGCACCTGTTTCCTCCAGGTTTTTCCATCTTTTTCCACTGAAAACATTTTGAAACTCACCATATACGACTTTAGCATTGGTAATAGCAATTTTACCTTGCAGTTCTTTGTTACCAATTTCTTCCAACGCCCGATCCACGGCTGTATCGACACGGCTGATAAAAAATGAAGCCACCGATGCAACTCTACTCAAATCGCCGCCATTATCCAGAAGTTGCTCTAATCCTTTTAGATATGCCTCTGAGACACTTCGGAAATGATTCACGCTGAACATAAGTGTCACATTGATGTTAATCCCCTCACCGACTAATTGTGTAATAGCGGAAATACCCTCTGGCGTTGCTGGCACTTTGATCATAACATTGGGTCGATTCAATTTAACATAGAGCCGTCGGGCTTCCTGAAACGTTCCTTCGATATCATGTGCTAATTTTGGGCTGATTTCAAGGCTGACATAACCGTCGAGTCCATTGGTGGATTCGTAAACATGACGAAATAGATCGGCTGCTCTGCCAATGTCATCTACAACAAGAGATTCATAAATTTCTTCAACTGATTTATTAGATTCAATCAATTCCTTTAGTGCAAAATCATAATCCGAACTGCCAGCAATGGCTTTTTCGAATATCGTCGGATTTGATGTGACACCTCGAAGTCCTTCATCGATGAGTTTCTGTAATTCACCGGTTGTTATAAATGAACGTCGTATATAATCAAGCCATATGGACTGACCGAGTTTTATTAAATCACGCAGTTTTGCCATGTTCTTGCTCTTTCTATATAGAAATTCTATAATTTCAACTTCTTTTATTTTGAATCGTCAATTTACTAAAATTTTAATATAAAGAAATGTGGAAAGTGTCATTCCGAACGAAGTGAGGAATCTGTTAGGGCACTAAATTTATAAAATTTACAAATTAGGTACGTCAATCAAGTTTCTCGTCACTTCGCTCCTCGAAATGACATCCTATTTTGTTTCGAAAGATAGTGAGCTTTCTATGAATAAAAAAATTACATCTAAATTAAAACTTACAACTCAAAAGACAAATCTTTCCAATGCGGATTCATCTTTTCAATTAGTGCCTCTTTCTTTTCATGACGCCATTTCGTGAGTTGATTTTCTTTTTCAATTGCGACTCGTACATCGTCTGTTATTTCATAATAAACCAACTTCTTGAAATGATACTTCTTAGTAAATCCTTCTACTAATCTTTGTGTATGTTCCCAAATACTTCGTTTCAAATCATTCGTGACGCCAATGTAAAGAACTCCTGATATGCTTAAGAGAATGTTGATGTAATATTGTTTTGTTTGTATAATTAATATCACTAATTCTTCATTTGGTCAGGAAATATTTTAAGGGTAAGCTGTTTAGAATACAGATTCCTTCCTTCGATCGGAATGATAACTCAATAAATATGCTCTAATTATTTCTCTTTTACATTCTCGATTGCTTTTTTTACTGCATTCACTACATTTTCTACTGTTAATCCAAACTCTGTATACAATTCTTTATAAGGCGCCGAAGCACCAAAACTATCTAATCCAATAATTACTCCTTTGTCTCCAGTGGCGTTATGCCAGCCAAGTTTGGAGCCCGCTTCAACAGCAATTCGGGCTTTTACTGAATTCGGCAAAACAGATTCTTTATATTCTGGAGTCTGTCTATCAAACAGCGTCCAGCAGGGCATGCTAACGACACGGGGTTTAATTCCTTTTTTCTTCAATTCTTCATAAGCATTCAGACACAAATGCACTTCCGAGCCTGTGCTCAATAAAATCACCTCAGGCTTGCCATTTGAATCGGCTAATATGTAACCGCCTTTTAAAGCGCCCTCCACAGAGGCATATTTCGTACGATCAAGAGTTGGTACTGCCTGACGGGTTAGAACTAATGCAATGGGATGATCTTTCACCTCCAGAATATATCTCCACAAGACCGAAAGCTCGTTGGCATCAGCGGGACGGATGATTTCCAGATGCGGCATGGCACGAAGGGAAGCCAACTGTTCAACAGGCTGATGTGTCGGGCCATCTTCTCCCAATCCTATGCTGTCGTGTGTGAAAATAAAAATTGAGGGCTGTTCCATCAAGGCAGCGAGGCGGATTGCTGGACGCATATAGTCAGAAAACACGAAGAATGTGGCACCAAACGGTCGCAGTTTGCTCAACGCCATCCCATTCACGATAGCGCCCATAGCGTGTTCCCGAATGCCGAAATGTAGGTTCCTTCCACTGTAATTGCCTTTAGCGAAACTGCTACTGTCATTAATTTTTGTTTTGGTGGACGGCATTAAATCGGCAGATCCGCCGATGAGCCAGGGAATTTTCCTTGCTATGGCATTCAGCACTTTACCATTGGACTGACGAGTCGCCAGTCCTTTTTCATCCGCAGAAAAAGCAGGCAGCACCTGGTCCCAGTCTTCAGGTAATTCTCTATTTTGAATCTGATGTAACTGTTTTGCCAGATCAGGATAGGTTCTGGAATAGGCTTCAAATTTCTGTTGCCACTTTTGTTCTAATTTTTCGCCTCGTTCAGTTATTTCCTGAGTATATTTTTTAACTTCATCTGGCACATAAAATTTCTTTTCAGGGTCCCAGCCATAATTCACTTTTGCCGCCCGAATCTCATCTTCGCCGAGCGGTTCACCATGCGCACTAGCGGTATCTTGTTTATTGGGTGCACCATAAGCGATATGGCTATCCACAATAATCAGCGATGGTCGTTCAGATTCATCGATTGCTTTTTGAATCGCCTGAGCCAGAATCTCCGTGTTATTGGCATCCTGAACATGCTGAATGTACCAATGATAGCTTTCAAATCGTTTAGCGACATCCTCAGAAAAGGTTAAATCGGTACTTCCCTCGATCGTAATCGAATTATTGTCGTAAAGCCAGATGAGATTGCTCAAGCCAAGATGCCCAGCAATGGAAGCCGCCTCATGGGAAATACCTTCCATAATGCAGCCGTCACTGGCAATGGCAAAGATGTTGTAATCAATAAGATCAAAGTCAGGGCGATTGAAATAGGTTTTCAGCCATTTCTCCGCAATTGCCATTCCCACACTGGCTCCAACGCCCTGACCAAGAGGTCCTGTCGTCATTTCCACTCCAGCCGTCAATCCAAATTCAGGATGACCAGGGGTTTTACTATGCAATTGACGAAAATTTTTGATATCATCCAAACTGACCTCATAGCCCATAACATGCAAAACGCTGTACAAAAGCATGGATGCATGCCCTGCAGAAAGTACAAAGCGATCCCGATTGGGCCATTCAGGATTTTTGGGATTGAATTTCATAAATTCATTGTAGATCGTAAAAGCCACAGGCGCTAACGCCATCGGTGTTCCTGGATGCCCCGATTTTGCTTTCTGGACTGCATCCATAGAGAGGGTTCGAATTGTGGTGATTATCATATTTTTTATTGATGAATTCGTGTTCATTTTCCTCCTCAATTTATTTCATTTCCAAGCCTTATCTTCTGTATAACAGATTTAACTGAAACAATTTAGACTTGTATTTGATGAATCCATTATTGAATAAAGTCATTTGTTTTAAATTTGAAAAACTATTTTTATAATCCTTTTCATCTATCTTGCCCAATTATGCATTTACCCAATCATCTAATCACCGCCAAGGCTGCCCCAATAATCCCAGCATCATTCCCCATTTTAGCTGGCAAAATCTCCAAATTCAGATCGAGGTACGGGAAAAACTTTTCCGGGCTTTCGCTGACACCGCCTCCAATGATAATGCAATCCGGAGAAAACAATTTTTCCATATATTTTAAATATCGATTCACTCGATCGCCCCAGACTTGCCAGCTTAAATTTTCCCGTTCCCGAATTACGGTGGCTGCCAATTTCTCAGCATCGACGCCATCCATTTCGATGTGACCAAATTCAGTGTTTGGAACAAGATGACCATCTACAAACAAAGCGCTGCCGATTCCAGTTCCCAAAGTAAACAGCATAACAACGCCACCACGGTGTTTGTTTCTTGACCTTCCTGCTCCAAAAGCCATTTCTGTAATTCCAGCAGCATCAGCATCGTTGACAACCTTTACAGTTCCTTTTGTTAATCTCTTTAGTTCCTTGGCAAGATCGACTCCAATCCAGTTCGGATCGAGATTGGCGGCCGTATACACAACGCCATTTTTGACAACACCAGGAAATCCGCAACCAATTGGTCCCCGCCATTCGAACTGTTTAACCAGTTCACCGATAATAGCCAGCATTGCTTTGGCTATCGCTGGACGAGGCGTGGTGAGCCGTTTTGGTTCAGTCACAACTTTGCCTTTAACTGGATCGACTACAGCGGCTTTAATTCCTGTTCCGCCGATGTCAATGCCAAGAATTTGTGAAGTTTGCCTTTCTTGTGACATAATAATTCCTCTCGAAACTTAATTTTATTTCGAGACAGGAGTAATGGAGTTATCGAGTGATTCAAAATATTGCTTAAAGTGATCTAAAGAGAACTAAAATTACCAACAACTTTAGGCACTTTAAACTTTAGTCACTTTAACTGACTAAATTAACATCAATATCTGGTGCTACAGAACTCGAAATTTAAGTTTTTAATTAAGGGATATTTCTCCATTACTCCAATTCTCCATCAATTCTATTTTCTATAAGATATATTTCTTAAGTTTTCTAATCAGTTTCACAAAGAAATTATTTTGCAGTTTATCGCCATATGCTGCAACTGAAGGACGTTTGACCATATCGCCATAGATGGGATAAACATGAACCATCGACTGAATTTTATGAAACGGTACACCAAGTGATTTTGCAAGTTGCGCTTCATTAAGTAATACTCTGCCCATTCTCCAATGATATGGATGCCGAGTAGTTTCCCCTTTTTATCACAGAAATGCTTACTCATTCCCTCCGTTGAAAGATCCGTTTTTGCTCAAGCGACTTTCTTGTAATTAAAGCGATAGACGTTGATGTTATCACCGTATTTCTCGAGAGTTTTCACATGATAAGCCACCTCACTGGCTTTTATCAAAGCTTTACTCGGCACACATCCGTACCAGGTACAGTCGCCACCGATTCTTTCTTTTTTAACTAGAGCGACTTTCTTTCCTAAGTTCTTACCTAAATTTGCAGAACTGATTCCGCCAGAATGATCGCCGATAACGATTAAGTTATAATCATAACTTGTCATCTGATGTCTCCTTATATTGAAAATCCTAAAATATTTTTCTGATTTTGATTCAATATAAGGAGTTTCTATCTTTAAAACAGCAAGCTATTTGACAAAATATTAAAAATTTAAAACAAAATCGAATGTTCATTCGGTAATAAAAGTTGCAAATCCACTTCACCGCAAAGTTTATCACGTACTGATGAGATATCCACCTGTGCTTCCATCAACTGCTTGATCTGCCAGACGTTTTTCATGGAACCAATGAACATGGCTCCTACGATTTTGTTATCTTTCACTACTAATTTTTCATAATTTTTGTTCTCTTGATTACAAATGCCAAATTCATAGTCCTCAGCAGGATCAGGATTAAATTTTCCCAGCACAGCATACATGGATCGATAAGCATGACTGGCATTGAAGAAGACACCTTCGTCATAAACTTTGTCCCGACCCAACATATTTAGTGCAGCCGTCTCACCCTGGAGGGCACAAGGTAACCAGGTACGGGTCGGTCGATAACGATTTTCCGCAAGGTCATACGTTGCACAAACATCTCCTGCCGCATAAACATCTTCAACATTGGTTTGCATTTTTTCATTAACTAAAACAGCTAGATTCACCTTAATGTTGCTTCCCGCTAAAAATCCGATATTTGCTCGGATTCCAATAGCGATACCGATCAGGTTCGTCTCTATAAACTCACCGGATTTTAATAAAACACCCGTGAGCTTTCCATCCTTTCCTTCAAATCGTTCCGCTTCAGATTCAAATCGGATATCGACACCATCATCTCTCATCTGTTTTTCAATAATTCCCGCACCAACTTTATCAAATAAAAGATTCAACACCACAACAGCTTCGATTTCCGCCAAGCACCTCATACTCATGCCCCAATTTATCAGCAATGGCGAGAGTCTGATGTACTGATTCCAATTTAGTGAAAATATAGCAACCAAAATAAAACAGCAAAGGCGCTTTTTTGAAATTCTTTTTATCGACGTGTTTCGCCAGTTTTCGAATTCGTCTCCTGTTGATTAGATTGTTTATACCAAACAAAATTGGATTTCGGTCGTGTCCTTTTAACCGCAGGTAGTTTTTATATGCTTTCGGTTGGTTACCCTGTTGTACGATTTTTGCTTTAAGATACAGCATCATAATAGAGCGAACTGCCACAGTGGGACAAATCGTGTCACATCGCCCACACTGGATGCATTCAGCCGCAAATTTCTGAATTTTCGGTGGGACTTCGGCGCCTGGTCGTGTGGCTTCGTTTAATTCTTTAATCGTCACATCTGGATCAACAACGGGGCAGGCTTTCATATACTCATCAACGCCGATGCAATTCTTGAGATTGTATTCAACCCATGTTTCTAATTCATTAAGGAAGGTTCTCACACAATTCTCCTTTATTTATACATTTTTATTTTTCTACTCACTAAACAAACGAAATACACAAGACTAAAGAATTTAATTAGTTATAAACCGCAAAGACACAAAGACGCAAAGCACTAAGAATAAATTATTGCAAATCTTCACGAAATTCACTTTAACTATCCAATTCTAAAAAAACATGTAGAACGTTTCATTTTCTTTGTGCTTTAGCGACTCGTGGTAAAATTTCACAGATAAAAATTCTTGGGGAGCAGTTTAATGGTTAAAAGATAGAATCTTTTATTTTTCATATAATATAAAAAGTAATATATTAAATAGAAAGCATTTTTTTCATTATGAAAATTTTTCATCTTTTTTTTCCCTCTCCGAGGGACAAAACCATCGGTCAGCTATCGGGTAAACGAATTCAGGTTTCAACAGGATTGATATCATCGCAGCCAATTCTGCTGAGGTGTTGAGTTAAGCCGATCCACAAAATAATTAGACAAATGATGATCCATGAGATCCAGTTTAAGTTCAGATTTTTTAAAGAAAGTGGTGCATGTAAAAGCCAAAAATAAAGAACCACCGAACCGATCCCTTCAGATATTCGTGCAAACATCCCATCGACCAGAGCTTTTGCCACGCCACGCTTCTCCTGATCGATCGGAAGATAGACCTGCTCCCAGATTGATCGATGAACAGAAAACTTTAAACCACCTTCGATGACTTTTACGACTGTCCGAGAATAGGTTGGTATCCAAATCGAAAAAGCACCTGCTGTACCCAGGAGTGCAGATGGTAACAGCATGAGTGCCCTGCAAATATCGCTGAAAAATAGTCGGTACGACAATAAACATTGCTGTCATCATTGGTCTTTGGTTTTGATCAACAAATGGCGCAAAGAAGAGGAACGTGATCGCAGTAATAAAGAATATGCGTGTTCGAGTTTTTCTGGCGCCCCATCCATCGTTCGATGGCATTCAGATGTATCATTGCAGTAGGCATCGATGCGATGGCAATCCACATATAGGCGAGAGGAAGGTGAAAAAGACCGTCTTTCTGAATGAACACGGCTTCCCGTCCTGTTTTGATCATCATGAAGCTGATCATCGAAAGCCCTACTGCTAGGATTGGATACCATGCCAGTGATTTGTATCTTGAATATTTCATTTAATTTTCTAGCATTTCAGTATAATTCTTTGAAACTTTAATCCCTTTAATCATTCTCCATGAATTATTATTCACAAATTCGAATAAAGATCAAGCAGTTTGAAATTTATTACCCTGTTCAGCGACCAAGAGACCAACACGAAGGTTTTCAGGTATCCAAAAGGAATAAACGAACGGATTAGCTTGAATATCTCTTAATGGAAAACCTCTTTTTTAAGAACTATCGGGCAATTAGAAATGAGAAACAGGCACCTAAAGTTGCCCCAATCAAAATATAAATGGTGCCTAACCATTTGCCGAACGCCAGTCCTCCTGCTAATGACATAACCCCAACAGGGATCACTAAAATAGCGCCTCTCAATGGATATATCGCAATGAATACGATTGGCGCCCAGATACCAAACTGTAAGATAAAGTTTTTGACATTGGTTGGTGTAAAATCAGATATTGACAGTGGAGTAAATTCAAAAATCAAAAATATGCCGACAACAATTCCTAAAAGCATTAATATCTTAGGCCAATTTCGTTTTCCAGTTTTTTTAGACTCTTCCATTACTACCTCCTAAGTTCTCTATTTAAATCATTATAGTTTCATAAATTCAGACATACAACATTGTGATTATTTCTTCCCACTGATAAGTAACAATTGCATTAGACTGTTTTTAAGTCGGATTTTACAAATTTTAGATAATAAAAAAATCCATCGGTGGGATTTAAAAATCTGTGGCCATTTTCTAATTTTTATTCAATCCAACACAAATATGAAATCTAAACCTGATGTTCGTATTTTTATTCTGGTATTTGCTGAACTTCTGCCTGATACTCTCTTGCAAATAACTTGTTCAAGACTTCATAGGTTTTCGATTTGTATGAGTATACTCCTTTCTCATTCCGCATTTTTAAATACTTCCAGAGTTTAATAACCTCATCATAAGTATCGATATCAGACTTTATCTCAAGCTGAACAACTTCGAGTTCGGCTTTTCTAGCTTTCTCAATCGTTTTTTGAAGAACAAAACTTGTGCTCCAGATAATGTCTTTAAACAACTCAGACTGAGGTTTTTTCGATCCAATAAGATAATACCCGCCATCCTGACTCGGTCCTAACACAATATCATAATCATCCAAGCTAGAAAACGCCCGAACAATCGTCGTCGTATCAATTGTCGGGATATCGGAACCAATAAGCACCACTTTTTTGTAGTTCTGTTTGAAAATTTCTACCATTGCAGAATACATTTTATCTCCCAAATCTTCTCCTTTTTGGGAAAAGTATTTATAATGTTCTCCGAGCCAGTTTTGCATCTCAGTCTTTGCATCGGATGGATAGAAGAAAATCTTCAAATCACAGAAACCTGTGTGTTCCAACTGTTTCATCAAATCTTCAACCATTGCCTTGTAAAGTGATATTGACTCCTCAGGCGTCAAATCGGGTTGCAATCTGGTTTTAACCTGACCAAGTCTCGGAGCTTTTGCAAAAATAATGAGTGCGTTATTTCTGTTCATTTAATGACCAATCGTAATCTAAGTATTTTTATTTTAGGTTGATTATTTAAAATAAATTGACGGTCTTCATACGTTTAAAATCCGCCTCGATCGCTGATTGTGTTGGTGGCAAAAAAGCGCCTGCAGGATTATACACGAGGTTCAAGATAAGACCAGTTTCTTCGTCACCATAGCCGACTTCATTAAGTAATTGTAGTACTGTAATTGATTTATTAAAAGTTCCTGTACCTCTTTGTGAATCGACGTACCGTTCTGAATAATACGGCAATGATCCGATAATTTCTACACCCTGATCAGCATAAAAATGAGGCAACCTTCCATGTTCGGATTCAAGAATGATTGTCAAATTACAGCGCACTATGACTTTCCTGTTTAATTTTCGAGCTTCTCTGACAAACCATTCAAAGTTTGGATTCATTTCTGGTGCGCCACCCGTGATATCAACAGTTATAATTTCGCTATTTTGCAAAATATTAAGACTTGATTCTAAGACTTTTCTGTCAATCATTTCTGTCCTCGTCGGACCAGCTTCTACATGGCAATGTTTGCAGGCTTGATTACACAGCCTGCCAAAATTGATTTGGAACACTTCAATTCCAGTGGAAGTAAGCGGAAAAAGTTGGCTCTCTTGAAGTGAACTATCAAAATCTTTAAATTTATGCTCATTATATCCATGTATAAACTTTTCGCTTTCGCCCATGGTTCTTATTCCTTATTATTTTTGCCCGAACCTCCCTCAGGTTTAAAACCTGTAGGAGGCTATAAGAGATTTTTCTGCTTATACTTAAAAAACAATTAATACTCCAATGGTTGAGCGTATGGACCTTCGTAATATTTTCGTCTCTCAATTGGCACATCCGCTTTATCCGAATAGCCATAGTTTTCCCAATAACCAATTTGGGAATTAGCTATGATCTCAAGTTTGTTCACCCATTTTGCCCATTTATACCCGTATTTTCCGAATGCGATTAATCGAAGTGGAAAACCATGGTGTTCTTTAAGCGGAAGACCATTAACTTCATAGGCTAATAATGCATTGTACTTTTCTAGATAAGCAATAGTCAAAGCTGTTGTATAACCTTCAATGCAGTGAAAGAGAATGTGACGGCCGTTCTCTGGTACTTTAGCTTTGTCGAGCACATCTTTTACTATTATACCTTTCCAATTGCCCCAAACTTCCCAGCCTTCCACACAGTACATCAACATGGTATCAGAATAAGCAGCAGGCAATTCTTGAATCTCGTCCCATGTCAGTGAAAATGACGAATCTACCAACCCACTTATTTCAAGCGTAAAATTATCCAGGTCAATTTTGGGCTTCCCCAAAGCACTGCGTATCGGTCCTTCTTCGGCGGATTTTAATTTGCCGCCGTTGGGAGTCGCCATAGTCGTGACATCTAATGTTCCATTGGTTGTAAATTCGTTGTTATGTTTTACAATTTTATCATCATTTTTACAATAGAATGATGTTAAAAGAATAATAAATAAAGTGAGAATAAAATGAACCCTCGTTGGAATAGCTCCAATATGATTAAAATACTTAAGTAATTTACTATTGGTCTTATTAAAACACAATAATTGAGTACTTCCTTATCAAAAGCTAAATACTTAACTTAAATTGGTTGATTTTGTTTCATCACATGATTGTTAATCAAAAGCAGTTTGATAGAAATCCTTCGCTCTTCGAGCTTCTAATAAAAGGATAGTTCATTTCGACGAACGGAGTAAGGAGAAATCTGTTATCCATAAATTTTAATAGTACGGCAACCAGATTCCTCACTTCGTTCGGAATGACAATCAAAACTTTGATTACAGATATAACGACTTTTGTCGTTGAAGACTTCTAAGGGCTCACTCAAAAATAACTTCACATTCTTAATTTGGTTTAATAGTATAATTCCATTGGGCAAAACATCATGATATTCGATATTTATGCTTTGCGTCTACTCATCAGTTGCCCTAATTCCCTTTTCATATGTTTTTTCATCAAAATATGCCCCAACCCTCAGACCGGATTTGGTTTTTGTTGATTTAATATATTTTATCACCGTTTCATAATTTTCAAGTGGTGTTCTGGCCCAATTTTTACTTATCTCACTAAACAATCGATGTTCCATGGGATTATATTTTGATGTACCAGGGGAATAATGGCAAACACTTACTAATAAACAATATTGATTACAAAGATTTTGTTGAATTAAATATTTCCACATTGTTGAACGAGAACTATTACTTCCACCACAATCTGCTAAGATCAAAATTTCATTTTTATCTNNTTGCATCAAAAATAAAGTAACTTTACAAATATTGAACTTTTTTCAAAATTGTTCGTTGCTTCATAAAAATGTAACCATAAAAATATGAGAGGTAACTATTACTACTTAGTCAGATTTAAAATTTAAATCCGACGGTGAAATTCAATAGACGCAGCCCGTTGTTTATGTCGGATAAGCATTTGCCTGATGACTTCTTGTTTAGTGATGTCTCGTCTAGGTAGAAAATGAGACAATAAATCCTGAATATCATAACAACTCAGCAATTGATGACTATACTCATATTTTATTTTTGTCTCTAACATAAATAAAAGTGCTAACATCACCATTGCCATGTGGTGATGCCAGCCAGTCCAGCTATGAACCTGGTAGTCAGCTAAACCAGCATGACTTTTGCCATCTTCAATAGCCCGTTCCACCCAATAGCGTTGACCTTGCATATAAACTAACCGCGGTATTGGGGTATCGGAAGGGGCATTGCTGAGGCTATATTTTCTTTTGTTCTTTGACAAATTGGTATCGCTCACCACCAAATGCCATTTATGAGCCTTTTGTTCTTTGCCGTCCCAAAGCCAAACTTCACGGTGAAGTACTCTGGCAAAGATGAATCCTTTGGTGCTATTGCGAACCAATATTTTTTCCCAGGCTGATTGGGATTGTTCATCAGCCCATTGCCCCACGTCAACGGCAAGTTGGTCGGTTTTCAATTGATTTGGGGTCCTGCTACGAGCTGATTTTCGTTCGGGGACATAAGGCGCTGGATCCGCTAAATAGATGGTTTGATCTTTGTGAATGTCCAGCATAAAGGTTTCTCCCAGTTGATCCAGTTGCCGTAAAAATTCAGGATCATGCCCATAAAACGCATCGCCACCAATGGGACGATTGGCATCACGGGCAACCTGATCCAATAATGCCCGCTCACCCCACGGGGAATAAGATAGAAAATTCTGCAGTGCCTGCCAATCAGAATCAGGAACCACTTCCACCATTCGTTCCATATTCTTTTTGTCAGCCTGCATTAATCCACATAAATATTGTAACGACTGTTGGCTAACTGATTTAGTCTTCAGTTGAAAA
>JABAOC010010280.1_pt3 | contig 30814 bp, 29 predicted proteins | sample 7062161 | NCBI WGS metagenome assembly JABAOC01 (sample SAMN14538625, study PRJNA623070) | marine sediment metagenome | biome: marine biome [ENVO:00000428]; feature: marine pelagic biome [ENVO:01000023]; material: deep marine sediment [ENVO:00002113] | place: India: Gulf of Khambhat ... | reverse complement strand
CATGCATTTGACAATATGGCAGCTGCAAAAGCTTTTTCAAGAACACCTAAAGGACCCGGCGTGGAATTAAGAAGAATCGAAACTCATACAATCAACTTCATCCCACGGGGAAACAAGATGTATTATACCAAAGGAAGTGGAATATATGGAGTTACTACATTTTATAAATCTGAGGACGATGGTTTAATGAATAAGGATCGTTCTGAAAGTCTGGGTTCCGTACAATATACAGGGAGAAGTTAGCTGACACAACATAGATAACATGTGTTAGAGACATTTGACTGTCTAAGACAGCGAAATGTTATTTGTTTTATTTATGTTAACAAAGACGATAAGGTAGGCTGAACTTTTTGTTCTTCAATGATGGTAGTTAATGGGGTGATTGGGATGTCAACCACCAAAGGCTGCAATTCAATATTCTGAGACAGTAATTCAGCTTGAGCTGTTGGTTGAGGAGCTTTCACAACTGTTATTTCAGTTGATTTTGGTGCTGGGACGGCCAGTTGAACCGGCGTTAATTCAGGTAATGAACTTGTTTCTAATGATGAGGAAGCAGCTGGCCAATCAACTTTTGCTTCGACTTCTGGGAAAAACCCATACTTGGCATTTAAGTTCTTGACTGTTGTATCGATGTTAATAAAGAATGGAAGAGCATCCCCAGAAAGAGACTTAGTATTGATCATTTCAGATGGATTGAACGAATCCCCTCCATATAAAGTTTCAATGATCACACCATCGTTATCTCTGACTGTACCATCTTCCCAGGTTCTGATGTTTTCCAGAGATTTGATTAGATTTCTCTGGAGTTCACCAGTTTTCTTGGTTTTGACTGCTGTATCGAGTAACCCTTCTCGACCAGCCATAGCCATGAACCAAAATTGTTCTAAAGAAATTCCTGATAGAAAAGATTGACTACAAAATCCTCTTGATGCCGGGTCAGAAGATCCAGCTTCGAAATATGGTAGGCATCGCATTCCACCTGAAATCTCCATGGCTGGCCTTTCACCAGAGATGTATGATTGACCGGTTAATGCTGTAATTTGAGAAATGTTGAAAAGTTTTCCTTTGGCTCCGGAATCGGCCATAATTTTCAAACGATTTTTGTCACTCAAAGCTTTCTGCGATACCTGAGAACCTATAGTTTTAGTAAAATTAAGAATCCCTTTAATCTGATTCTCGTAATTGTTTAGTTCAACTGGATCCTTTGGCCTATCTCCTAGAGATTCAATCATCATTTTGGCTTTGGTGTAAGAAGATTCAACAATCTTTTTCACTTCATCTGATTCTGGGAAACAATCTCCAAGTCCAACCGAAAATCCTATATCGTCAAGATATCTATGGAGAACAAAGCTAGTGTCATCCAGCCAATCAATAGCACGATCAGGACCATATTGATGCCATAAAGCCTGAAGAATAGAGTTGTGAGAAGTTCCTAGATGAGTTTTCTTTAAAACACCGCTAACCAGAATTCCATTCATAATAAAAACTTCTCCTTTATGATAGTTGAAATCCGGAGGCAATGTTGCAGAAAACAAGACTTTTCCTGGAATATATAACTTTTCTTGATTATCCTTATGTGGGAGAAGATTAAATTGTTCAAGCCTTTCATTTAATGTAGAAAAGCCATCGGTGTTTGAGATCAACATCATCGCATCATTGAAGGTATCAGGATCAACAAAGGCATCATTTTGAGAAAGTAAATAAGCCGAGACAACATTATCCATGATCATTCCTATTGATGGAGTATTTGTTTGTGGATTCATCATACAAGCTTTAACACTCAACAAGTTTTTAACTTCTTCAATAGCTTCAAGGCTTTGAACTGCATGAAGATTCATTTCGTCTCCATCAAAATCGGCGTTATATGGAGTCACAACATTGGGGTTAATAGTCAATGATTTATTCTTGCTAAGTACAACTTCATGTCCAATCATTCCTAAAGTATGAAGGGTTGGTTGCCGATTCATGATAACATAATCGCCATTTTGTAACCATCGATGGATAATATCCCCAATAACTGGCTCATATTCATTTTTAACTGCATCCGTAACTCGTTTGAGAATTCCGTTCCTTTCAACATGAGTAACTTTACCTTGCCTAAGAAGATTGGATAAACGCTGTTGATTAATGCTAGTAACCATTTCTGGTTGAGTAAGCAATTGGGCCCAAATTTCTGGAACTCCAACCTGACCAGTTTTTAATGTCGGATTGGGTGTAATCACACTTCTTCCAAAGAATCCTACTCGTTTTCCCATCATAGATCTTCTAAACAAAGCTTCTTTTCCTTGAATTCTAGCTTTGATAGTTTGGATAGAACCATTTTGACCTTGAGTATATTTTCCATCCGTATTGTCAATTAGATGATCGACGAGGAAAAAGATACAAGTCAGAAGTGCCTTTTTATCACTCTCCTTGACAGCTCTGGTATAATCCCTGGACTTTTTAATGATGGTTTTATACATAGTAGTCAGTTGATCTGGATGACGAACCCCATCAACAAAAACGTCAGGGCGAGCACATGGGGGAAGAACCAAAAGATTTTCCATGATAAATTTACTTGGATGGGCATCTTCAGTGAAACCTAAAATTCTAGCATCATCTTGGGAAATGTTGCTCAAGATCTCGATTACACACTCAATAGGCAGCTCATTATCCTTTTCTTTGTTGTTTGGATCAACGTAAAAAACCTTCTTATTATCGTCACTCTTCTGAATCTTAAATTTAGGATTTGGATGACAAGCTTGGACACCTCCTGTCTCAATAGTTTGCTCCCCCAAACCAGGAATATTTATAGTAACTGTCTTTTGTTGAGGCTGAGGTTGCAAGCTTAAAATAGGCCTAATCACATTACTTGGAGTAGCCAACCCTAGTGGAGAAGCCAATGGTTGAATGTGTCTAGAACCCGTTGGAGTGGGGACCCTCGGGTGAAGTATCCCCGGGCCTGGCACCGGCTGTGCACGAAAATTTGGTTTCAATGACAAAGTCAACTTTTTCGGAAACGCCTTGCTATCCAGGCTCCGCCGAGGATCTCGAAGAGATCCAGGTTGCTTTGCCGACACTGGTTTCTTCGTAGTTAAATGAACAGGACGGCAAGCTTGGCCAACGCTCATTGTTTTCAATCCGGTGTTGATCTGAGCCGTAGGAGTAATAACTTTTTCTGTCGCTAGGACTCCTGGTACCATTCCAGTGTGAAGCCTGGCTGACTTTGTCTGGCCACAAGTATTAGGAGAAACTTTACAAGTTGAAACTCCGTCTGGTTTTGGAGATGTGATTAAATTGATAATTTTTTTACCAGCGGGGCAGCCATGTCTTTTTCTACATGGTTGTCCTTCAGAAAGTTTCGCTATCTGGACCAATCTGGCAGTTCCAGTGTATCTCATTAAACCTGCACTCTTGATGTCTTCTTCTGATAAGAGTAAGCCTCCACAAGAATTGCAGACCGACATCAAGGTTTTCAGCATATTTTTGAAGAACAGCGGGTGATAGATCGGAGCTGGAAGCTCTATATGTCCCCAATGTCCTGGACAAGAGATGCTATTCTTAGTACAAGTAGAGCAAAGAACTTCCCTGTCAATAGTCCCTAACCTATGATCATTTACAGATCCAACTCCTCTTTCATCAGCACTACTTATCTTAGCTCTGGAAAGTTTCCTAATTTCATTGGCCGAATAAGTGGAAAGAGATAAAGACTTCACTATAAATCGAGGAAGTTTAGACTCCAATTTTCTTATTTGAGCTGCCCTTTCGATTCTCTGTTGTTTGGTAAATTTGTATCCAAATGTTGGACGGTTCACTGTAAGTGAACTTTTTGGATTCACCAACTGTACTGGGAATGGATGAGATTGCAATGGTGCTCCAGGCAAGCCTACTAATCCTGAAGAAGGAACACCGGCTCCAAGATTTATCGGAAATATGTTTCCGTTTAAACTACCGGCTGAAATTTCATTTACAGGTAGTTGGCCCAAGTTGATTGTAGCCACATTGAACGGTTGATTGCTTGGTTGCAATTTGACATTGCTACCGATCGTCGGTGGGGGTGGGAGATTGAGAGACATTGGTGGGAGTTCAAAAGTGGATTTGATTTCTTTTGTTTCTACAATAAAAACAATCAGTTCAGTTTCGGCAATGGCGGAAATTAAAGCGCTCCATATTCTTATTGAAAACTGTAAGCTTGAAGTAGTTGAGATTAATGAGAGTGAAACTAATCTACTCACTCCAAGCAAGACTATTCATACTTTGATTAGGGTCGATCCAACCGAAGATGGAAAAAACATCAAGAAAATATATGCTGTTTATTCTTTTGGCCTAAGTACTAGTGACAAGATCATATTCCAACTTTGCGACCCAGATTTTCTAAAAGTCTTTAAATGTGAAGAAGATCAAGACACATTATTCGATAGACTACATGCTGACTTTGTTAAAAGAGAACAGGAAGAAATAGATGCTCTCTTAGATAAATCTCCGTATCCTGGCACTACCGAATTCCAAAAATGGGTTAACACCTTTGTTGGCTCAGCAAGTGTAACTTTGAGTACTTTTCATTGGTTAATGCATGATGGTGAATGTATTGGTTGTCCTTTCGGTCCTATTGAACATTGTTTTCCTCCATGCAAATTCAATATTTGTCTTTTAAATCAAAACATGTTCAAGTACTTATCTTTTCTGGTCAAGATGATCAAGTGCATATCTCCTATATGTAAATGTTCTAAAGTAGTAGAATCGGAATCAGATTCAGATTCAGAGTCTGATAGTAAAACATCATGTGAGTCTGACGACTGTTATAAACCTTGTTGTTTTATTGGAAAAATTTGGGCCTGCGAAATAGAAAGATTGTGGTCTGGCTGGTTAAAATGCTTTCCATGTGGAAAACCATTAAATATCAATAAAGCCATTTTCTGTTCTGTTTTAGGCTTTGCTTGTCATTTTGAAAGTAAATTTGATTTATTATGTTGCAAGTTGAGAGAATTAGATTATAAAGTAAAATCTTCTCATTGTATATTGAAGGGAGTTATTAACGGAGGACATAAACAATTTAAGGGTCATTCTACATCATTATGTGGACAATTTCACAAACATACATCCGATCTAAAAAATGCCAGAATAGATGCCATTCAGAAATTAGATACTGAGAGACAAAAACATACGGTCAGTTTGAACAATTCTCATAAAACTCTGGAACAAAAACTGTCTGAACATTTTAGCACTTTATCTAAAGGTTTAAATGATTCTTATGAAGAAAAATCCTTGGCGTTGAAAGAAATACCTACTCATCATATGGACTGCACAATGAATAAGACTCAACCTGAACCTTCACACGATCATCATAAACAATGCAAGAAGCAAATTAAAAGTTGCCATGATCAGATACATGATCTTAAATGTCAAATCGATGGATATAAAAACCAAATCTATGATCAAAATGAAAAAATGAAGTCGATGGAATGTGAGATGAAAAAGATTAAGGATTTTTTAAGGAAAATTTGTGAACTCAAACATTAGTGTGAAAAACTGAATATTCGGTTTCCATTTGGGCCTGACATAGAAATCCTTATATATTTTTATTGATCATGGAGTTTATGCTCCATTTACAACATCAGGAACTTTGTATGTCAATGGATTTCATGTTAGCAATTATGCCAAAACTAAATATCAAAAACTAGCTTCTTGGATTATGTATCCTATGAGATTCATGGATAAAAACACTAATGGTATTCACTGGTATCCATCTTTATTACAATATTTGTTTCATTGAAAATAAACGAAAAGATATACATTCATCACAGCCCAGGCTGTCATGAATGAAATCCGTATTTTATGTTTTCGTTCCTTTCGTCGTTTTTTGAAAGAAAAAGGTAATATTTAACTTTACTTTCTTTTTGACAGGTACAGATGTAGAAGATGAAGGATTAGATGAGGAAGGACTTAACGAAGGATGAAGATTACTTATATAGTTGACTATCCTTGAGTATTGTTCTTTAATTTCCTTGAGTCGACAAAAACTGATCGTCTTTTATCGTTATTGTGAATCGACAACTTATTTTACTGAGAAAAGAAGAGATAATGGGATATTCGTATACTGTTCTAGTAGGACTTTACGAGGTTTCCAAAGACGTTAAAGATGATAAAAAGAAATATCAACAATTACTGACCAAACTTATTGATGAGTTTAAAGAAGATGAAGATTACTTATGTTTTGGTGAAGATGATTCAAGTGGATCTAAGGGATTAGGATGTGGTACACAAGAATGGTGGACTGAAAAATTAGAGAACTATTCTAAAAAATTTCCTGATACCACCTTAGAATTTTACTTATCTTATTGGGATTATACTAATCTTAGTATTCTTAGATATAGAAATGGAAAACGAATATTTCTTAAAGAATATGATTTTGAATCTGATGGAATCAAAGTGGATGACACATTAACTCTCTTTCCAAAATTAAATCAGAGAACCCTTTGGTATAGTGTCACTAATAATATTACTTCGTATTTTACTGGTGATTTAAAAGTGATAGAAGAATCTTCTTTTGGTGAGTCTTTGGATTATTGAATTGTCATATAAATTTATAACAGCTCAAGCTGCTATAAATTATTAACAGATTATTTTTATCTTTACCAATCAACTAATTGGTAATTTCTGGATGAACATGCAGGTCAGTTCCTATCTTCTTGTAATATATTTGATCAAGATTTCCCTCCATTTCGTATGAGTCATCTCTCTGATCTGCATTGTGCCATGATAAATAGATCATAGCCAACATAGTGTTGAGATCAATTTTCTTTTTAGTCACTTGATACTCATATCTTATCATCTTTTCTCCAGGATCATCAGTGTCAGAACCGGCAGGTGCGAAAAGATAAACATCTATATAGATAAAAATCTTTTTCAGTCCTGACACATCAAATGAAAATACTTTCGAAGATTTATACCCTTTGTAGAAGTTTATTTCTTCATCTGGAAATTTCAGTACAGATGCATCTTTTCGATATCTCTCCAAAGGTATTTGATCAATGATTGTATGTGATTGTTGATCTCGGCGTTCTTCCATGGCTAGGATTTAGTCGTATTCTGATGATTAAAAAGCAGTCAATTTTTGAGTGGTATATCTACAAAAAATACTCCTCTTTTAATTTAGTTATCAGTTCATTTGAAGTTATCCAACAGGTCCTGTACATCCCCTCGACGCTTCCAATCTTTTATCTAGATCTTCGTCCAAATGAAGATATTCTTCATAACCAACCGGACCTGTACATCCCTCCGAGGCCTTGTCTATCCCTTCTTCTAATCCTGTATATATATTATATATCACCGCTGGCGGTCCTGTCACTCATCTGGGACCGGTCGGTCCTTCAACAGGATATTCTTCATATGCGCCTAGGCCTGTATATCCTCTCGGACCAGTTGGTCCTTGATTAAGATCTTCATCGGGAGCAGAAGGCTTGTTGTTGTTATCTGAATTTTTCTCTTCTTCGTTTGGAGCCGAAGGCTTGTTGTCCAAAGCTGAAACTTTCGAGCTGGCTGAATTTCCCATTTTATCAGAAATATAATCTCATTTAAAAGATTTCAATTTTTTCCATTCTCGAACCAATTATCAACAATCTTTTCATTCTTACCATCTCCATTGAAATTACGATGTAAGGCACCAATTCCACAAGCTGATAAATTGGGCAATGGCACTGCTCTAACTTTCATTCCAAGCATAAAAATTTTCACCTGATTGTATCGAAGCCAACCACTGATCCAATTGTCATCTACATAGAAAGCTTCATCTGGCCCTTTCGAATAATCAAATACTTCATCGGGAAACATCTTAGGGGTTACAATATAGCCTCCATGGCCATGCATTATATCAACATATCTTCTGCCTTGAGCATATCTTAAGGTGCCCATTGTGAGTTTTTCTCCAACTCTAGTGCCGAAAATAGTTACTGCTTCATGACCATCTTTTTCCTCGAAACAATCAACTAAAACCTTGATGGTATCTTCTCCATAAATAACATCATCATCAATGACAATAATTCTGGTATTTGGACCTTCGTCTAATAAAGCTGGTAACAACTTGGTTGATGGACCAAGGTCTTCTGGAACTCTGACTATTTCTACTCTTTCACAGTTTTTCAACCAATCAGGAATTACATATTTTTTACCTTTACTGGATTTCAGAGGTATATTTATTCTAATTTGATCAACTTTCTGAGATTGTGACAATATAGAATTAATTGTTGGCTTTATTTTTTCAATCCTATCTGGTATCGTTGTAAAAGTAATGATCACTCTATATCTAGATTCAACTCTGGGTTTCATCTGGTAATAATAGTCCAACTTCTTCAAATCATAGGAATTTACTTTAAATGGTCTATCAAGTTCACAATAGTGAGTCAAAAATAAAACTAGTAAAACCAACAAAGCAAAAATAATCAACAATATTAGCCAATGGATATCTTTCATATTACAGCGAAAGATCTAAATCAATCTTCTTTTTCATAACAAAATATCTCCATCCTAAAAAGACTTTCCCATTTTTCACAATGAAACAAAACGGTTTATGGATCCTTGGCATTATTTTTGTTGCCATCATTATCTTTGCTCTCTTCTTTACTTTCAGAAATAACGACAATGATTATAAAAAGAAGAAATTAAATTCAAAAGGCAAATGTCCATTCAATAAAGAAAAGGGTATCAAGAAGAAACTAACTGGATGTCCATTTTCCAAGGTTAGTCATTATTCTGTTGAGCNNGTTGAGCCATCTTTTGAATTCAAACATTTGTTCCCATACTTAAAAGCTTGTAAAGCCAGTGATGAATACTTAACTACATTGGCTTCATCAATGATCAAACCAATCACCCATGATCATCTGAACAGCAAAATTCCAGCTGGTTATATGACTTTCGGACAATTCATCGATCACGATATCACCTTTAATCAAAACGGCAGTTTAGAGGAATTCGATGGAACAGAAAACACTAACTTCAGGTCACCTCACTTTGATTTGGATAGCGTCTTCTCCGGCGGAAAACATAAAAATGTTTATATGTATAATGGAGATTATCTAGTTTATGACGAGGAAAATAACGATTTGGCCAGAAATCATAAAGGAACCGCCATCATTGGTGATCCTAGAAATGACGAAAACTTGTTGATTGCACAAATGCAATTATTGTTTATCAAATTCTATAACAAAGTTATGAAAACTGCTTCATGTCATGAGGAAGCCAAGAACATAGTACGTTGGACTTATCAATATATTGTTGTTCATGATTTCCTCAAGAAGATCTGCGGAGAAAAGATTGTCAATTATATATTGAGAAAAAGAGGAAAATTCTATCAACCTAACTACATTGATGGATTCTTCATGCCACACGAATTTTCAATTGTTGCTTTCCGAATTGGTCATGCAATGATTCTTGAACAATATCAAATTAATGATTGTAAGACATTATCACTGAAACAAATTTTCGAAGAACGTAATCACACAATTGATTGGAAATACTTCTTCGGAGAATCAGCTCAACCAGGAAAGAAATTTGCTCCTCATCTGGCAAATACTCTTGGAGATCTTCCTATTGATAAACCAGATGGAGTAGATGTCAATTCTCTTCCACTTCGAAATCTTAAACGAGGAAAACAATTCAAAATGGCTTGCGGGCAGGATATGGCTCATGAGATGGGTATTAAGTATTTATCTTCTAAGAAATTGGCTGAAGCTTATCCAGAATTAAAGAATGGAAGCATGCATAAATATACCCCTATGTGGTTCTACATGTTGGCAGAATCAGAATTGAACCATGATGGTGAACGACTTGGTTCATTAGCTGCAATCATTATTGCTGAAGTTATTTGTGGAATTCTTCAAAATGATTATGGTTCATACTTATACCAAAAGAAGTTTACTCCTCTTGCTAAAAATATGCATGAATTGTGCGAATATGTAAATGGAGCATAAACTGCTTACTGTTAATTTCATTGTAGATTATCTACGATGAAATAAATTTTTATGAAGAAAGTGGGAAATAGGTCATTTTCTTAAACTCATCTATTACTATAAATTTAGAATTAATATCTTTAATAAAGACAAGAAACTTTTGATCTTCATACAAGAATTGACCACGTTTCTGTTTTGGCATTGTATACGTCTTTATGTTAGAATAATATTCCTTATATGTTTTAAACGGTCCACTACTGGAAACATATTTAGTTATTTCTTCCGTATATTTCTCTGGTTGTAACGGATGATAATAATCAGTCCTTTTTAGTTCTTTATTAATGACCCATGTTATATATCCTAATTTTTGTGATTTGGTTGCCCATTCTTCAAGAGTATCTGACTTATTTACCTCTTCTTCAAGATCATCTTTCGAATTTTTACCATCGAGTATCATTTCATCANNACCCATAAATTTACATTCGGACTTAAAGTGACCGGTCGATCCACAGCTCTGACATTGATCAGTAGCTCCTCTTATCATCCTTTTTAACTCTTTAACCTGGCTCTCTGATAAAGTTATTTGGCTGTAACTTCCTCCCCTAACATTATCTATATCAAACTTACTCATATATTCAATAACGTATCTATCTTCATCAAATCTACTACAGTTCTCAATAGACTTGACAAGATTCTTTATCCCGTACTTTTTGGTCCATGCAGAACCTTCACCATTTTTATGTTCTTCCAGTCTTCGTTCAAGATTTTTCGTTTTGCCTATATAGTATTTGTTATTTTCCTTCAAAACGTAGATAATATATTTATCTACATCATTAGAAGAAACTTTTGAAGTTGTGGCCGTTGGAAAAGTTCTTGTCTTTGCTGAAAAAGAAATATCTATTTGATGATACTTTTTTAATGCTGATTTTATAGCCCCTTCAGTTCTTCCCATATTCTCGGCTATTTCAGCTATCGATGATCCCTTGTTATAAAGTGACAATAATTTTTTCTTTAACTCATCAGTCCATGGTTTTCCATGATTTTTATGATTCATGATTGAAATTTTTGTCTCCTTTATATAATCAATCATTAAATCAATTTTATCATAAAGCCCCTAGGATAAAATACCCTATATAATTGTCTTCTTTATTCTTTATTAACTTGTGTCAATATTTGACTGACGCCTCCTGGTGGCAGTTCTTCTCCAGTCAATGGATTGGTAAAATTTAGTTGATCAAATTGTGTTTTTAGTCCACTTTTGGTGAAATGATGATCAGGAGCCATCTCAATAGATTTGTCAATCAATTCTTCTGGTGACATCTTGAAAAGTTCTGCTTGTTCGTCGCTTAGCTTTAAGGAATCTTTGTTACTTACATAGATATTCGTTTTTGTTGGACTCTTTTTAATGGTATAAACATTCTTACCATTTATCACTTGAGCACCATCAGGTAGTTGGGACATGGCTTCAAAATTTCTATTAAGGTACGGGTCTGCACCTTGGCTAGTAGTCGACATCGTCAATTTATCAAGGACGACTGGCAATTTTTCAGCATTCATTTTCGAACAATGATCCACCAAATATCTACCAATTTAACCGCCAAATTTTAGCTGACCAGAGGCTAATTGTAATTGGTTAGGATTTGTTTGCAATCTTAGTTGGTCAGGTGAAGAAGGTGAAAAATTAGATTTGAGTTGTAATTTAGGTCCAGTAGTTAATTGTTTTGGTTGAGTTGAGGATAAACTCAATCGGATCTCTCCAGGTTCCAATGGCGACGATGGTCTCTGAGTAGAAGGAGTTAATCTAGGCTTTAAGGTAAGAGGTTGTCTAATTTCTAACGGCGGTATTTGTGAAGCTGGAAAAGTTGGCCTAATTGGTCTTTTTTGTCTAGATGGAGGTCTCCTTGTGAGAGGAGCTGGACTAATTCTTAATGGTCTTCTAATAGTTCTAGCTGGCTCAAATAATGGAGCCGATAGAGACGGAAAAGCTGGTAATTGTAAGACTGGTTTGGATCGAGGCGGAATTAAGATAGATCTTATTTTATTTATACATATTTGTTCTTGATCTTTTTGTTTACTAATGGCTCCTTGATGAGAAGGATCGCCATATTTTACACATATTCCAGAAAATCGACTTCGTTTAAAGCCACATATAGCATAGTTCTCGGCTTGATCTTCAAGTTGTTGTGGAATTCTAAGGCTGTAACATGGATTATTATGGATTTCCCAGGGAGCTTTCTGTTCACTACAGGCCAGTTTATATTTATTTAGTAAATCTCTCCCGTATTGATTAAGCTTGGTATTCGTTGGATCACCCGAACAAATATCATTATAGATAGGCTGATGATGTTCGATTAATTTTTTCCTTCCTTGTTGTTGTTCTACAAACAAGGTTCGATGTTGATGAATAACTTTACTCCCAGACTCTAAATTTAAAGCAGTTTTTCTCAAATTTTGTACATCTTCTCCGGATTTGGTCGGAATGGGGGTGGAGAAGAATGGATCATCAGGTAATTTAAGTGACATCCTAATAAGTCTTTTTAGGATGGTTATAAAACATATGGGTCTTTAAAGACTTATATGTTTATTCTATCTGATTATTTCACACCAGGTAACTTATAGATGACGACTTTGACCTTTGGTCGGCTGTTGGCAAAATCTTGGATCATCTTCAAATAATTTGTCCAATTACCCCCAGCTAATCCTGAGCCTATTTTGTATGGAAAAGCTACACTGGTTAGACTAGTTGATCTTGAAAGAAGATCTAGCGCAGCTTTGAACCAAGCTTCTCTCATTGCTTTAGTTTCGGTCGTGGTTGGTTTTCCTGGTTTTTGTTGCCCAACCAAATTAATGACACATCTGGTTTTCACGTTATCTCCTCTAAGCAAGAGCATTCCTGGAATTCTTTTGACATTAGCATAATAAACATTGGCATGAGGATACTTGATGAAAATCTGTTTTGATAAACCATAGCCTCTGCCATTTATTGTAGTAGCATTTACTTGTTGGATGATACATTGTTCTTTAGAATCAAGTAAATTTCCAGTTACTATTTGAACTGGGTTTTTGTTTACAGACAACATTTTTCCACCCTTTTCACAATAGTCATCCGTCAGTTTTACCAGGATTTTCCGGCAGCCTAAGTGACATCCTAATAAGTCTTTTAGTGAAGTTATAAAAGAAGAATCGATTTCAATCATCAAGAATAATTACCAATAGCTCCCCTGAACATATAAGTCTATGAGACTAATATGTTTTATTTTTGTTATTTCGATGTCACGGCGTCGGAGCAACACAGGGGATGGCGCATACGGTTTCTATACAACTAACTGTGCATGGAACTACACCGAATAATGTAAAAGCACAAGTGGCTCCACATCCAGTCACACAGGCTGCACATAATCCAGGCCCAGCTTCGACCGGGCTCGACAAAATACTAAAGAGAAAAAAGATTGTTAAAATTTGGTACTTCATTTGGGTAAGATATTGTTCTTCTGTTTTTAGGTGAAAATAAAGTCAATTTTTATTCATGGTTGCTTGAGATTTTGGGTTTTCTGGTAGTTCTGTGATCAAAGGTTGCATGTAAACTCTAAAAAAGTTATTTAGCTTGGGAACCATTTGTGTATTCCAAAACTTCAAATCTAGCAAGACTCGCTGAATAAAAAGTTCCTGAGCTGGCTGGCAATAAACCAAATAATCACAAAACTTTTTTCCGAGGACAACCATTCCTAATTGCATCTGAACATAGTGTGTTTTCCAGATATGACTAATCCCATCAACAGCAGACATTAAAGGTCTATACATTCTCAGAGGACACTTGATTTCGATGATACCATTAGTGTTCAAAATGTCCCCATCAACTGAGGAACCAATAAATTGATGCCATTTAGGTACACAGAGGCCACGTTCTATAATTTCAACTTTAGTCTTAGACATATGTCTAAGTATCATTTGGTAAATGTCACGAACAATTGGTTCTGTTTTTATCCCATGCTCGGCTGCAGCTTGGAGTTTTGGATTGGGTTTTGAATCTGATTTTTGATCCTCGTTTCCGCAAATCTCTTGTGCAGCTTTTTCTGGAGATGTGAACTTCGAAAACCCCATAGCACATCCTGCTTTTGAGCCTGTAATTCTGTTCTTCCTGGCACGGAACCAAGATTCTGATAATTGTGCAGATTTCAATTCAAAATAGTTGGGAAACTCTTCCCAGACCGGATTTTCAGTTTTTAATTTTCCTGAGCTTCCCAAAATCGTTAAATTAGCATTTTTGGGAATAGTTGTAGTATTTTTGCCAGTCAGACTTGCTTCCGGAGAGCTTAAACTGTTCGGAAGGTCTATAGAATCTGCTTCCGAAGTTTTTCCAATTTCCTCTAATTCAGGATTCTCACGCGATTTTAAATTGTGAATTAGATCTGACACATCCAAATAAATGAGGAAATGATGATTTTGCAAACTATTTTTAGCAACATTGTCAGAAGGAAAGATCTCGGAAATTTTGTCACAAATTTGGTCCAAGGCTAAATCCGTGCGGAGCCGGCGTTCTACAGCCAGTTTATTTTTGGGTTTTCCGGAATTTTTCAGATTTTTCGGATCCATTTTTGCTTTTTTGTAGGATTTTCGACTTTAGATTTTATTGGAGTTAAAAGAATATACCTATAATAAAAAGATCTTATCGATCATGATACTCATTAAAAACGGTGAAGGTTTAGAGACTTTAATTGAGGTTTCAACTGTCAAAGTAGTTGTTCTCCAACTATCTACTACCACTTGTGGTCCCTGTAAACAAATGGAAAAATATTTAGATCAGTTATCACAAGACAAAGATTATGATGGGATTCGTTTTGCCAAGATAAATTGTGATGAATTTACAGAAGCCATAGAAATGTACAAAGTCAAAGCATTTCCAACTCTTCTTGTCTTTAAAGATGAAAAAGTGATCGGACGAATCAGGGGGACAGGCTATACTGAGTTAAACGAATTATTGGAAGAACATGTTGGTTCTCGAAAAACTTGACTGATAAAATGAATTCATTTTAAATTAATTTAAGATGAATAAAAAAGATGTTAACTGCGAGTCAAGTTGACAATAAAAGGAAAAAATTCTACCTAGGAATGTCTTTAGTAGGACAGAATATGTTGAATCAGTTGCATGACTTCGAACCGATTATTGTCAATTTAGAAGAATATGATGTGACCAAACAACACCCAAAAATAAATAAGTTGTTGGAGGAATATGCAGTTGAGTTTTCCAAAGAGAGAGAGCATTGGTTAGAGGAGTATATTGGTTCTGTTGACACTCATTTAGACTCGTTCAACACTTTAGAAGGAATCATGAGTAGATTAAAAATCGGATTTGTTCTTGGTGCCGATGGAGAAAGAATAACTAATTTGTTGATTGCTTTTCGTCAATTTATTGATGAAGAGAAAGATTCATACGAAAGACCGTTGAAATTCAAAAGTCCAAGCTAAAATTCTTTTAGAAAAAACAATGGGGTCTAATCAATCAAATACTTCAAGCCAGACTCAGAATTTGGAAAATCAGATCTTGCAGGCCACTTCGGAATCTTGTCAATCGAACTGCACAAATATCCAAGAAGGTCAAACCGTTGTTATTAATGGCTCCAGTATAGGAGGTAATATAGAACTAAATCAGAAATGTACAGCGCAAGCATCGTGTATAATGAAAGGGCAGTTAAACGATCAAGTTCAAGATATACTTAAAGCCATGACAAAGCAATCATCTGTTGGACAAGCGTCTTTTTTGCAATTTTCCTTCGAAAATCAAAATCAGTCTTCTGATATATCTGAAAATGTAACAAATGCCATAACTCAAATAATGACTTCTTCATGTCAAGGTAATTCAAATAATCTTGAGGAAAACAATACCGTTGTGTTAAGTAATAGTCGTGTTGGCGGAGATTTTGTCTTAAGTCAAGAAGGATCAAGTACAGCTAACTGTACGATGAATAATTTATCGAAAATTGTTTTATTCAACAAAGAGACAGCCAAAACCAAACAATCTGAAAAGGTAGAAAGTTTACTTGGTGGAATTATTTTGATCATTATCATTCTAGTCATTGTTGGAGGAATAGCCGCTTATGTTTCTTCTGGTAAGAAAAAGAGAAAATCGTAATATGTAAAGCAAATAAAAGCTTGGCTTTTATTTGTTATCTATCATTTTAATAGACTTATAATTTTGGAGTGAGTTGTTCCTCTTAAGGAAGTATTTCAAATCTTTCCTTATTTTTTTGTTTATACTTTTGCTCAAAAGTCTCCTCGAATCCTAAATTACAATATATGACAAGATGATATCCTCCATAAGGACGTCCGTCATCCGAATCGTGACCGGTTATATCTGCTCCAAGATTAACAGGTTTATATAATAACTTCTCAAGTTCCGAAAAAATAAGGTTAATAGCACACATTTTTCCCGGGTTGTAATTACCCCACTTATAATATGCTGCTTTATCTCCCTTAATTCCAACATAAAGATTTTTCTTTTTTGTGAAACAGTTTTCAATGAATTTTTTCAAGGCTTTGTAAGTTTTTGTTGATTCATTAAAAAAGTTTTTCTTATTTACATCCCTTTTGGTTATAATAGAGTCTATATCTCTTTTGGCTTTAGTATTTTGAGCAGACAGATACTTACCAATTGAATCCTGTAAAATATTGGCTGCTGAATCTAAGAATTTTTCATCATCATCTATTAGAAATAATTTCTGTCTTGGTACAGGCGGATGATCAGGGGTTTTCCTTCGTTGTGGAATTCCCAAATCTGATTCTTTATCCATAACAATCAGTGTAATTACTGAGTATTTTGAAAGTAATATGAAACTTTCAATTTCATAACCAATTGTTAGACATGAAAATGATCTCAATGTTTATTCTTCACGTCATATAAATTTTCCGTATGGATTCCAAACCAAGCAAGGGGAATGGCCGTAGACCAAGCAAGAAAAACAAAAGAATAGAAAATAATAAAAGAGGTCCATATAAAAGTCGTGGGGTTAAGTATATCAAAACCTCGGACAACCGTCCTAAAAGCAAAACAAAGAGGTCTAAACATCAAAGATAAAACAAATAGGAGCAAAAGCTCTCATTTGTTATCCTGTCATCCGTGATTTCTTCAAGTATCAACACTAGACTGACAAAATATTTTCTTCAAAGCTTCAATTGTCCTATCTTGATCAACAAAGCTCGTTTTTGGTACAAATAAGTAATCTGTTTCCAAGTTATCTAACTGATGTTCTATCTCAATATTTTTAGGGATTAGTTTCTTAGGATCAACGATTCTAACAGTAATCACATTGGTAAATTTTAGTCTAATATAAGCTAATTCTTCTTTAAAACGAAGATCTGAAATGATCAGAATGTTTTTCATCTTAGGATAAAAATACTTTGATTTGTTTTTGACTAAAGTTTTGGCCCAGTAATTTTGACCAAATTTCTTTTTTCTTTCTTGACCAACGTAGTTATAACAATCTCTCAAGGTATTATTTTCGTCCATATTGATAAAACGATTATTTAATCGTCTTTTGATTTGTCGATAAAAACTAGGCATTTTATAGAATGGAGATTCTTTGATTACCAATTTTTGTCCCCTATATCTAAAAGAATGAGTTTCGAAGTAATCTGATTTCAGTCCTAACATTAGATGAACTTCTTCCTTGACTAGATCGGCAAAAGCTGTATTGATAATGTTCATGCCTTCAAATTTACTTGAACTCCATTTAAATAAATCTAAAATCTTGCCCGACTTTCCGTAATAATCAACTTTTACCCATTTAGATAAATCTTTATCAAAAAGATCTTCTGCAAAGGTAGTCTTGCCATGTCTTTTATAGCCACAGATTAAAATGACCTGAACATGGTCTATTTTATCGACAGGAGTTTTAGCGTCTGAGATTGTAGATTCCATGGCTTTAATATAACACCTTTGATGTTATATTAATGTTTATATTTTGTGATCAATTTCAACTCTTTTCAAGTCTTTGAACTTAGTTCAAATAGAAAAATCAGGATTTTCTTCTATGGAAGATTAATTCATCAAAAAGTTAAGAATTTCTTGAGGCTTGATGACACCTTTCAAATTTTGATAGGCCTGTTCGGTCAAAAATAAATTAGATTTACTAATCACATCATTTAAATCTTTCAAGAACAAATCTGGATCTTGTCGATCTCGTTCCAAGATCGTTGGCACCGGAGATAAACTTCTCCAATCGAGATGGCTTGGTATTTGTACTTTTGTTCTCCTTAATTGGAAGGTGATTTTCTTTGGAGGTGCATCTGGATATAACTTCTTGAATAATGCCGGACTAATATAATTTCTGATTAACTCCAGATACTTGTCTTCGTGAGGAACCGAAGACGGCGCGCTTGTCTGTTTCGCAGACAAGTACTTATTCTTTTTGATGGCTTTCAACATGGCTTTGATTGGTTTGTGACAAATTCTTGGATCAGCGACATCTCTTCCTGATATCCATTTACGTCTGGCCATGATCGCCTTATTTTTCAATTTATTGGTTGGATGTTTAACCAAGGCTTCCCTGACCAAATCCAATCGATAGTTATTCATTTTAATCAACATATCAACTTCGGCTTGATATTCTGGATAAACAGAGTTGATAATTCTCAAATGATCTTGAATGTCATTTCTATGAACTAGATCAGTTAATTCTTGCTTATAGCCAACCCTCCATAACTGTTCAATAATATTCATCAATAATTTTTCGATGTAATATTCATAATCAATTGGTTCTTCATCTGATTTTCCTAAATGATCAGTATAAGTTTCTGGAAGTCTCATCTTCTTACCCAGTAAAACTTTGATCGTGGTTCCGCTCTTGCCAGCTTCTATTTCAGCTCTTGTCTTAACAATGACAAACTCGAGGCGATCACCCGGTTGAGCTGGTTTGCCAATCTTACGAAGTTCCTGAGCAAAAACATTCATGAAATAGTTCTCCTGTTTATAAGCTGATCCAAGACCTTTAATCATGACTAAATCCTTCCAATCAACTTTACCTCTTCTTAGCTTTTCAACATGTTCTACAATACAATCAAGAGTTTCTTGCATTGGTCTACGATTAATGACTTTGTTCATCACTTGTCGATAGAAGTCACGTTGAAATTGGCAGTTATCACGACGAGCAAGAACAATTCCTTTAGTCATAATTTTCTTTTGAGGAGTCATCTTAGCTGTTTCCATATCGATCAACCAATATGCATATTTTTTCTTCTTCAAACACAACATTCGTCCGGCTTTCTCAAACTCAAGATATAGAGGATCAGGTAACAAAACAGAAATTTCCTTCTCAAGTTTATGACCCCACTCTAAAGCCTGAACGTTGCTATTACACAGATGTTCTGGAAGTTTAATCATTGTAGAATCCGTGTCGTTATAAACAACTTTAGAACCAGGATAATGTTTAATGATGTACATATTGACCCATAAGATCAATTCACGACCTCTAGCCGTTACACACATAGCTCCTTCAACCAAAGGAATTAATCCCTTTTCGCCTGTTCCTAGAGCACCATAAATAGAGTTGGCAGAAACTTTCAAAGCTTTCTGTCGTTCATTCAGAATCTTATACTTGACCGAACCTTTTGGATATTGCTTCATTTGCTTCTTGACTAAGTTACGTTCGTCAATCAGATGTTTGCACAGAGCTGGCAAAATACCTCGCTTCGGTTTAAATTGATTTTGGCTGTCATCTTCGGGTCTTACCCAAACTTCGTCGTACTCTGCTTTGATGAATTTGTATCGGTGATGAACTGCTCTAGTCTTTTTGGTATTTGTTACCGGCTTGTCCTTCTCCAGTCCCAATTCATCTTCATCGTCATCCTCATCTTCTGGGTATTCCCACCAATCAAATACATGGCACATATAATCTGGTATCACGTCCATTAAATTGGGTGGAATTAGTGTGGTGTGACAGATGTTGTAAGCCATGATAATCGACGGATACAAGGATTTGAAATCCAGGCAAATCACATAATCTTCAATTCCGGGATTTGGTTCGGTCACTACCGCGCCTTTAAACTTTTGGTTACTATACTTTTTCTGGTCAATGATGTAACCAGATTTGGAGGTCATTTCATAAATCAAAGATAAAACCCTAACTTGTTGTCCTTTGGTAAAGGTTTCCATAGGTGTTACACCAACAATCGATGACAATTCAATTAAAGCAATCCATGTATCCATCACGTCAATCAAATCAATGACTAATTCGGAATCTTGAACGCAATAATCAGAGACTTTTTCCATATCTTCTAGAGCTTCTTTATAATCTTTTAAGACTTGATCAATCACCCAATCACTAATCTTATGGTGAAAATGCCAAGTTCCATCTTCGTCCACATGAGTAACTATTCTTCTGATTCTTTTTAAGGCTTTATTCATTCGTTCATAAATTTTGAACATTTGTTTCGGAGTAACATCGTGCTTTCCAACCTTCAAAAATTCATGAGCTACTGTATCCAAATTATACTTGGTCAATTTGTAATCTCGCCTAACGATTGGTAGCATATCAAGAGATATACGACCTGGCATGTCCAAAATGTTGTTTTCGTTGAAACCGTAGCCAGAAGACTTCCAAAAATTGGTGTTAACTTTTGGTTGTTTACCGATTAATCGACTGCAATTTTTCCATCTTCTACCTTTCCTGGACAATCTGGCATCCAGATAAGGATAATCGAACCCGAAAATATTGTAGCCGGTGATTATTTCTGGGTCTAATCTATTGATTAAATCTGCCAGGGCATCACATAACTCTGTTTCACTATCGACTTTGATTACTTCAACATTTTTCGTTCTCAATGTTTGACCAGAAGTCTCACCCATTATAATTAAAAAGCGGCGTCTAGTTTCTTTCAATCTGTATCTCTGATAAACAAGAGATAACATATAACAAGGATGTTGACTGTTTGTTCTATCTGGCAATGCATTATGATTGTCAGAATACATTTCACCGTCAAATGATAGAATACCAGGGTGAGTTATCCAGTCTGAGCTGGTTTTATGGTCGATAGGATTCAGTGTTTTCCAATTAACTACATATTCTCTATCAAGTTTAGAAATTTTGTTATCAGGAGATACTTTGGTACCTTCTACATCAAACCATTGAGACATTTGACACTTTCTCATAGTCAACATTTTGTAAAATGGTTTGATATTCATTTCCAATAACTCAAAATTATAGCTTTTACCTTTGAATTTAAAGAACTTACCATTGACAATCTTTTTGCATTCATACATACTCTTCATGTTATTAAAGACTAAAAAGACAAATGGATTCTTCTCTCTATCGGCAGGTTTGTAGTAATAAAATGTCTGTCTAAGTGTGACGTTATGCTTTCTAATCGGATTTGGGTCATGGTCAGAAAGCTTGAACTTATTTTTCAACTTCTTATTAATTGAGGCGACCAATTCGGTAATTGACAGTTTAGTCCATTGAATATACCTCCCATGATGAGTAAGAGGAAGTTTCAAATAGGCATAGGTAGGAAAATCTTCAAACCTTAACAAATATGGTTTTGACTCACGATCTAAACACCAAGAATAGATATGAGTTCCATGGTCGTGTGTATTTTCACACGATTCAATCTCCCAGTTATACGAGTGAACCGTCAACTTAGTGGTCATCGTGTTTATCGCCTTGTTATTAAACAAGTTGTAATCAATTTCGTTAAGAATGTATTCGCCATGGCGATTTTTCAAACAATTGATTAAATTAAGTACATTATAGGTAACAAAGCACTGTCAATGTTTGTAGATTTCCTGACTGAATCAGAAGACCTAAAACTGTTTCCTATTGAAGAATATCCTAGTCATTCGATAAATCCTACTGAAAAGTAACATTTGGTTCCCTAAGGGAATAAAATGTTTAAAAAATAGTATTAGTCATCATAACTAAGGAAAGGAATTGGAGATGGACTTCTCCTTGGATCTTCTCTCAAGTATTTTAACACTTGAACAGCTAGTCCTTCTCCCCACTTGGGAAGGAGAGGATAACCACAACTGCCTGTTCCAGTATTGTAAACAACAATTGTTTTTGTCGTTTTTCCAGGCTTTATACTCTTCGATGTGATAAATTTAATACCGGTAATTCTTTTTCCGGTATAGTGTGGTCGAGCGTTAAACTCTTCAGCAAGAGCTTCCATAGCTTTTTGGTCTTGTTCTAAACTCATATGATTGTTTGAGTGCCTATTCCTAATATAGATAAGCGGATTATCTGTCAAGAAATGTGAAATAAATCGATCAATTTATCTCCAATAATAGTTGGATTTTTGAAACCAGAGATTTTTTTAAGGTGATTTTTGATTCACTCAATAATTTTCTCAGCTAGAGTCTGTGACTTCGTCCGACCCTGCTGAAAGATGTCATGGCGCTACGGCCATGATCTTCTCAGCTAGAAACATATTATTGTATCCTGTTATAGGGATTATTTTATATCCTAATTTGTTCAAGAAGTTGAAAATTTTTTGTTTTTCTGGTTTAAACCAAGCATCAGGCCAGGCTTCAAAGATAATTTTTGGCCATCCGGACTTTTCTAAAGTCTTAATTGATCCTTTAAGAACCTCTAATTCCCATCCTTCAACATCAATCTTAATAAAGCCAACGTTTTCAAAATTAAAGCTATCTAAGCTTTTGACTTGAACAGTTTCTGTTTCAATTGATGCTTTTTGTTGATTAGCTTTTTGTTGAGCAATTGTTGATGATAAGGTATTTTCTCCTCCATCTGGAGCAAATTTATTGAATTTTCTTTTTTCTTCTTTAGAGCCTAAGGCAAAGTTATGAGCAATAATATTTTTCTTTTCATTAAGAACAATTCCACCACAGAGTTGATAATAAGTTGATCGTTGACATTCAAATGAATGTACCTCTTTACAATAATCAGCCAGCAAAATGGAATAAGTTCCACAGTGGGCGCCTATATCAATAAACAATTTATTTTTATCTAGAAGTTGCTGACACCATTTAATTAGAGGATATTCAAAAATACCATTCTTAATAAAGTGTTGATAGGTTGAATTTCCGGTTTTAGCTATAAATCGATGGCCTGATAATTTGTCGGTAAAAACTTCTGCTGAATTAGACTTGCTCTCCATTGTTTTTAATTAGACTTTATTCTTTTTAGACTTTACTTAAATCTTCAGAAAATACTACTTAATATTGCCTTATGATTTCTTTCATAAATATCTTTGGATTTTTCCCAGGTTGGAAAAACCACCGGAAGAGGAACTGACCGGTCAGTCACAAAGGGTCTAAATTTCAGATCATATTTCTCTCTATTTTATTCTCTAAAATTGAATTTGAAAAATCATATCTATTCCTATTTTACTATCTCTATATTTTACGATAAAGATGGTTATCTAACTATTCTAGATAAAAACAGTTTTTCTTAAAATTTCATAGTTAAAAATTAAATTACTCGTAAAACTAAAATTTAACTTTACAATTGTTTTGAAATATTCAAATAAATAAAAACAGGTAAAGCAAAAGGAAATAAATGGCCGGAAAATAGGTCGATTTCTAGTCTGGATTCCTTCCCAACTGTCGGAAGACAGGCTGAGAATTTCCCTTTGCTATATTAAAAAGATGAGTGGTCCACCAAGACCCGTTTGTCGCGGTGATACTTTAAATGGGCAGGCCTGGTTTGATGTCTGGGACAATGATGCTTGTTATAACACCTATTATTCATTTATCTATACCTTACCAGACGGTGGTGTTGGATTCAATGAAAATACTTGGAGAGAAGCACAAGATGATTTCATTGATATCTTCAATAAATACTTGGGCACTAACAATATAACAGTTCCGGGTGCTACTGGATATAATACATTTCAAGAAGTCTTATTAAAGTCTTGTGTATTATTACCAGGTGCTTGTAAGAAAGCAGCCACACAATTTTGCCATGGGAAAACTAGGGAAGCAATATCTGAAAATGGGGGATTGCTTGATTATTGTGGATGTTTTGCGCCTCCTCCAACAAGTACATCAATTCAAGAATTTCTCAAGAATGATCCAGAATGTGATCCATTATGTTCAAGGATTAACACCATACCATTAGATGATGGAAAAGGGAATGCTATACAATGTACAAAAAATGTATGCGTCATCAACAACATCTCCATTCAAGCCGCTCAAACGGATATTAAAGGAGATGAAATTAACTTTGATCAAGTATGTAATAAATGTCAAGATGATGGATGTATTTGTATTACTTCGGGAGTTAATGTGTCAAAAACATTAAAAGATGCAGGTGTAACAGAAAATTTTTCACAGTTTTGTGGTAAAAATTCTGAATGTTTAGAAGTTCAATCTGATGGGGTAGACAAAGTTGTTGATTGTCAAACGGCAGTGGACAATCAGAGAACAGGTGGAACTACTAGTGATGAACATTTTCAAAGTTCTGGAAGAGTGATTGCTATCATTGCCATTGTGGTTTTTGTCGTTATTCTACTTCTTGTTATATTTTTTGCATTTGAACGAGGGCGAAAACATAATAAGAAGAAAATAAAGCCAGTAACAGTTCATGAAATCTAAGTATATCGCAAAAATACCCGAACTTTTCTGTTTTTGGCTTCTGTAAAAAGTATAGGAAAAGATTTAAGTATTTTTCATTTAAGCAGTTCGCTTAAATGAAATAAATGCCATTATAAAAACAAATGTATTCGACGAGATCTACAGATCCTGTGATTGATCAAATAATCCTTGATCGATATACTGACATTGTCAAAATTGGAAGTGGTGGTTTTGGAACTGTTTACAAAGCCAAGAACAAATTTTCCGGTCAAAACGTAGCTATCAAGTCAATCGATAAAAATAGAAGCAGAGCCGCCAGAGCAGAAATAAAGTTTTTGGAAACCTTGAATGACGAACACGTAATCAAAATATATGATTACATTGAAGGACCGACAAATGTTTATATTATAACAGAATTAGCCACCGGTGGAGATTTGTTGCAAAAAATTAGATCTCTAAGGAAGTACAGTGAAGCTGACGCCAAAAAGACGATATTAAATATTGTCAAAGGTCTCAAGTACTTACATAGTAAAAACATAGTTCATCGGGATCTGAAGCCGGAAAATATACTGATCAGTTCAGATAGAGATATCAATGATATAAAAATAACTGATTTTGGGCTATCGTGTTTTGTTGGCGATAGAAATTTTCTAATAGGTATGATAGGCACTCCTATGTATATGGCTCCTGAATTGTTCACTCTGTCTTTTGCTTCACCGAAAGGCTGTTTACCGTCGAGAGATGTATGGAGTTTAGGAGTAATACTGTACACTATGTTAGGAGGAAAACAACCATTTTATCCAGGAAAAAATGAAAAATCTGTTTTTGATCAAGTAAGAACAAATGATTATACCTTTCCTCCAACAATGTTCTCTGGGGTTTCCAAAGAAGCTATAGACTTGATCAAGAAGATGATGGAACCACATCCTAATCTTCGGATAACTCTTGAGGGTATCGAGAATCATCCATGGATTAAGCCACCTCAAGCTGTCCTAGCACCTCTAAAACTTTCTCTTCCACCCGTAGGAGCAATGCAGCCTATTTCGACAAGTTTTCTAGGTCAGGTTTTAGGAGATACTTCTACACCCACGCAAGTTTCCAAACTAGTTCTTCCCAAGTCACCTCAGCCGGTTTTACCTAAGCTCGTTCTTCAATCGCCTATAGCTACTGTTCCACAAAGACCACAACTGGTTCTTCCCAAGCTTAATTTGACCTTACCACCTAAAGAACTAGTTCTTAAAGAAACCGTCAGATATATTTATACAGTTGATGCTTTAGGAAAAAAGAGGTATTTCTTAGAGAAACGTATTCCGATTTCAGCCAATGAAATACCATTCGGAGTAGTTCCTACAAAAGTTGCCCACTATTTGTAGTTTATGATAAAGAATAATTTTGCTGTATAAAAAGATGAGTTCTGACAATAGCACGCAATGTAAGAGTCCTGCTTGTACAAATGGAGACTGTATTGGATGTTTGAATGGTTTGAGAAATTGTCGAGATGCCCGTTGTTATCCAAAGTGTCCCGAATGTGAAGAACCTAGAAATCAAGGATTGGCCGTGGTTATGTTGATTGTTGTGGTTATATTGGCTTTATTGGTCATTGGAATAATAATTTTTTCTTATACCAGGGGACTTGAACAAGAAATGAGGATAGATAGTCTTTATCATAGTCATCCGGCAGGTAAAATATATTCAGTCGATTAGTTCCTCTAGAAGTTTTCGAAAACTTTGCTTCCAGTGAGTCACTTGATAAGAACTTTCAAATAATCTATTGTCAAGTCACAGTTTAGATTAACTTTGAAAATTAACACTTTATTCTTTTGAACGAAGTGTCTGTTTCGGTAACCTGTTTAATAACACAGCGGCAACCTAAATCCTGTACGGATTCTAGAAATAATCAAAGATTGTTGAGATTTTTTTCGTCTAAAAAATAACTTCCCGTTTAAATCAAAAGATGAGTCATAATCATACAGATCATTCGGGGCATTCGAAGCCCTGCATCTACATTGATACTCCAAAATGTGATAGTAAACATGGCAAGGACTGTGTTTTCAAAGTTAGGGCAGAACATTGTACACTTTCAAAGAAGACTGGCTATTGTTATCATTTCTACCTTGACGGAAAAAAGAAAGGATGTATCAAACATGGTAAACCACTTCATTTGAAGAATCTTAGCAAAGGAAAGCACCAAATTTGTTGTAAACTTTACAAAGGTGACACCTATTGTAACTCTGAGGACACTGTCTATTTTGAATGTGGATGCGAGTCTCATGAATCCCACTCTTCGTCTTCTCATGAGTCCCATAGCAGTCATGAAAGTCATGCTAAATCTTGTGACACTCATACCAGTTATGCAAGTCACAAAGCCTGTGCTCCCTGTAAAAGCCACGATGATCATGGATATAAATGCCCTCCAAAGAACTGCGATCTTCCAAAATGTAAGGTTAAACTTTGTGATATCAACTTCCAGGCCAAATTGGATTCTCATCAAGAGGTTCCTCCAAATGATTCGTCGGCAAGCGGTAAAGGAGAAGTTACTCTGACAGCAGACTGCAAAGAAGCTCACTTTTGCTTTTCCATTAAAGGACTTGTGGGAAATTTCCAGGCGGCCCATTTCCATGATGGCATTGTTGGTCAAAATGGTCCTGTTGTCAGAACTATTAATCCAAATACCGAAACTTTTAACCTTGGTGGTGGTAAATGGACATTCAAAGGTGTTTGGAAATTTAACGATAGTGAACCATTAACTACTCAGAATGCTCACAAATTGAAGACTGAACGTTTCTACCTCAACGTTCATACAGATTTTAAACCCTCTGGAGAAATCCGAGGACAAATTGTCAAGGCTAAGTTCATCTGTAAAGGTGATACTGGTCCTTGTGGAAAGGATGGTCGTCATGGAAAAGATGGTTGTCCTGGTCCCAAAGGTTGTCCTGGTCCAAAAGGTTGCCCTGGTCCTACCGGTCCTAAAGGTTGCGATGGTCCACCTGGTGAAAGAGGTCCAAAAGGTCCAACTGGATGTAAAGGTGAACGAGGTCCAAAAGGCTGTGATGGCGATGACGGAAATGATGGTAATGACGGTCCAACCGGACCTAAAGGTCCAAAAGGATGCAAAGGTGATACCGGATGTAAAGGTCCAACAGGTCCAAAAGGCTGTGACGGAAATGACGGAAACGACGGTAATGACGGAAATGATGGCCCAACCGGACCTAAAGGTCCAAAAGGATGCAAAGGTGACACTGGGTGTTGTGGCCCACGAGGTGATACTGGTCCAAAGGGTCCAAAAGGTTGTCAAGGACCGAAAGGTTGCCAAGGTCCAACTGGTCCCCATGGTGGTCCAACCGGTCCTCGTGGTCCAAAAGGTGATCCTGGAGCTGCTCATATTGCTCAAATCTGCGTGGTCAGTTGTGATCATTGTGTAGATTGTTACACTAGAACAGTCATCATCCAAGATACTTGTGGGCCAGTCAAGGTGACATTCCCATCTAAGGTTAAACCTAAGAGCCGATGCCCATGCAAAGGAGTCCATTGTGCTCATGGACAAATTCTTTCTGTTGTTAATTGTTCTAAACATAAACACACGCTTGATCCAGGATGTGGTTTCAAGATTAAAGGCGCTGACGGAACTGTCTGTATTGATCCAGGACAGAAAGCAACATTCCACTTGTTCAACTGTATTTGGTATTGTATAGCATAACTTATCTAATAAACATAAGAAAGAGTTATTTCATTTTACACGTAAGTGTGTAAAATGATTTTGTTAGATGTGATCTCTATCACATCCAAAATATTCCGTATAGATAATTCACCTAAGGTTTTAAAGCTTTTCTTTTTACGTTTTAACATACCAAAAACGTAAAAATTCGGACATTTATATATGTGTCTGATTAACGAATTTGATTTTTAATTCGCTGTCGCCGCTTTTCCATTTTTTACTGACTTCTAAAAGTTGTTCCATTATATTCAATGGCTTGGTTTTTATCTTCGGGGGAAAACAAGGTTCAAAAAAACAAAAGAAAATCCTCAGATTTCTACAAAGTTCCTGAACTCCACTATCATAAGATAATGTGGATCTTTGAATAAACCGGTAAGTTCCGGCATTGGCAAGGATCATGCTTAATTGTTATTGAATCCTTGTCTTCACAAAAAAGTCAATCAAAATTTCCATGAGCACTATTCAAAGTGGACAAGTTCCAGCAGCTGAAATGAATTTCAGCGCATTGGTTAGTTATTTATCTAAATTGACAGCTGGTGAAATAAATGAATTTTTTGTTTCACAACCTGAGTTTTCGAGTTTGAAAGCAAATGTTGAAGAATCCAGGAAAACATATCTTCAACAACAAATAAGTAAGATAGACTCATATCTTGCTAAAAATCAAATAGGTCTTTTTTCAGTAGAAATGACCAAATATATGAATTTGCTTAATCCATTGATGTATCAAAGTAGAGCAGTTCTAACTTTAGACATTGTATATCATTTATTCTTTAATCCTAAGGGATATTTTTGGGGGAGCGATTTAGAAAATAAAGATGGAACTTTTAGACTAAACAAGAAGTTAAAAGATTTATTTGCTAGTCAAATCGCCAAAGAGGCTGGTCAAACAGCATCAGAGAATAACCCCTATACAAGGGAACAAATTACCAGATTCATTACTGGACATTTTCAACCGGTAAATGTTACTCTTTCCGATGCTCATAAAGAACAATTATTCAGACTTTTATTGAGACTCGGACATAAATTCGATTAAAAACATACCATTAGATAAAATGGAAATAAACCAACTATAAACGGTAGTGTTATCCAGAAAAGAAATCCATTTCTAGGTTGATAGCCACTCATTAAGTAACAAAATCTCTGATATTTATATGGAAAAGTATTCATCAGTGCTTGGTTAAAGCAAAAGTAACATATGACGAAAATTAGCATTTTTTATATTCAATCTTATCTTATAGACATATAACATTTTGCAACGGTTATTTTGAAAATAATCTAGCTAAGGTTTCTGATCATCTCCGATGATCGGTAACATTTGGCTCCTTTAGGGAGTTAAATGTTTTTATTTTTGGTTAATGCTTTTGGTTAAAATTTTAGTTATTAACTCAGACTTAGCTGAAGATGGTTTCGACTGGCACAGTTCTTGCACCAGGAAGATTAAGAGTCAAAGGACTTTGAGTATTTGAAGAGGAGACAACTTGTGCAAATGTTAATCCTGTCGCTTGTGGAACTGATGAACTAGGGGCGGCTTCTGCTGGAAGAGACAGAGAAAGAGGAACTCCAGGTTTGACTACAGGTGTAACCTGCTCATTGGTAACAGCTGTTGCCGTTGGAGCTGATTCCACAGGTTTAGGTAAGGTTTTCCCAGCTTTGAAATTTTTCATGCTGGCGAACAGCCTGTAAAGACTATGACCCTTCTCCTTCCCAATAAGGTTTTCAATGGACTTTTTGAACAGGAACTCAGAACTTTCTGCGGCCCCAGTTTTCCGTGAATATGATACAGAAGTGTTTGCAAGTTTGATCAGATTTTCCAATCTGGTATGAACATGTTTCTTGAAACGATGAGTCAAGAACAGTTCATTGTTGGTTTCAATCATCGGTTTAATAACATTGATAATCCAGTTGACAAGATCTTTCCGATCTTGTATAAATTTCCCATAAAACTCAAATACTTCAGCTTGAACATGAAGAGGAACACAAGTCAAGAAACAATAAAGAATGTTTTTGAGCTTCATAAGCGGAGTTGCAACATTTTGAGGAGTTCCACTTATCAGAAATGTGGTTGGATGAGAAGCTCCTGGGTACTGAATTTGACTAAAGCCCGACCAAGAAATGATCAACTGTGGTGGGGTTGCCAACAGGGAAGATCTCATCGCATTGTCATCAATAGGAAAGAGGATCGGAAACTTGGACACATATTCTGCATAATGTTCTGCTTCAGATCTCTTTCCTTGAAGAGCGAAGTTAGACAAGTTAACAAATCTGTGATAAAGATTTGGATCGTGATCCAAAATACTGCTTCTCCAGGCATAAGAAGAAGAGTGAACTTCCAAATAACCTTCAACACGACCTAAATCATCAAGTTTGTAAATAATGATCTTTTCTCCTGGGAGCATTCTTCGATCTGCTGGACCCAACTGACCTGTCATTGGATTAACCAACTGAAGAGTAGGCCAATGAGGATGAAGACCGGTAATCAGATACTGTTTGGCAGTCTCAATGGTCAAAGTTGGAGGTTCCATAATGAAACTCTTAGATCTGTATGGATCAGGCTTCGACATTTTCGGTTTCTTCAAAACCGTGTCAATCTCGGCTGGAGGAATGACTTGAGCAGGAATTTTAGATGGTTCCCAATTTTTGATTGATCCTAGA
>JABAOC010017279.1_pt5 | contig 30834 bp, 38 predicted proteins | sample 7062161 | NCBI WGS metagenome assembly JABAOC01 (sample SAMN14538625, study PRJNA623070) | marine sediment metagenome | biome: marine biome [ENVO:00000428]; feature: marine pelagic biome [ENVO:01000023]; material: deep marine sediment [ENVO:00002113] | place: India: Gulf of Khambhat ... | reverse complement strand
TCAGATTTGAGCATTAATCTTCTCTCCCGTATCATCTCGTCATAGGATTTTATGTTCATGTGAAGTTCCAGCGAAAAACAATAAGCCAGAGAGCCAAAGAGCGTTTCCATCGGTTGTGCAACAAAGCGGCTAGGAAAAATGGGGATTATCTTCATCGGATACCAAAGGACTTCGCCCCGGCCTGAATATGTTGAAGCTATAGTGTGATGTTGCCCAGTGCCTCTTTACACTTTCCAAGAACCCAACACATCACAACGAAGGGCACCTAGGCAAAGCTAGACTAGCCCGCACAAGATGAGATTATCTGCAGGAGCCCGACTACTCACACTTGCTGCGAGCTCTCGCCAACAACACCCTAGGAGGGTGGAGCCCCAAACGTCTGCCCATACTGGCTGGCGATAGTGACAATATCATAGATGTCAATCACCCCACCCGGCGGAGCTAAATCGGCCCCCGCGAACCAGTTGTCATCGGGCACCGCGATACCTTGACTGTCATAGGCACTTGCTGCCTTCACCACATCGAAGATCGTCACTTCATAGTACCCTCCATCCTCCCACCGGAAGTCTACTTCACCCAACACGGGAGTCTCCATCCAGTAGAAGGGATTCCGCTTCGCCGTGAAGAACCCCCCCACTCCAGAATAAAAACCAGTCAGGTAGTACTGCCCGGCGCCCACCGTGACCGCGTCCACCGGGTTGTCACCCAGCGTGTAACCGGACGCATCACCAAACTGATACCACTCAACAGTCACCGTTTCCCCTGGAACCAGGGCCGCGTCCACGTACCAGTCTCCAAGCTCCCAGTGATAATCCACCCACTCCGTCAGCAGTCCAGAGGCGGAGCCAGTGATCGAGGTGATCCAGACGGGTCGATCTAGCCCCAGGAACCCAGGCGTCGTTAAATTGGTGTCCACCACCAACGTGGTCTCCGTCAACACCGTGAGACCATAGGTTTGGTTCTTCCAGACACTGGGCACCCACAAGTTGGGGGACGCACTCGTGTAGAGCCAATAGCCTCGTTCATCATAGTAAATCTCCACACGGTAATCGTTGACTTTGTCAAAGCGTTTGACATCCTGCACCGTACTCCACTCCCAGCCATCAATGCCAGCTGCATACTGCACGTAGCAGGCGAACAAGTAGGCGTCCGCATCCACATTCTCCAACTGGTTGCCACCAGCATCACAGAAATAGGCATCTGTGCGGAACTCTTTGAAGTTCTTCGCCTTGGTTTGACCATCGTCGGGGCCCACCCACGTGTCCGCGAACCAATCCAGGACCCACCCTGGCTGATCCGCCGCAATATTGTACGGCGGCAGATCGAAGCCAGCGTAGAGGCTGACACGATCGAGGCATTGATAATCATAGGTCCAACTGGAATACATGTTGTTCAAGCCGTTCGGTGGCGTGATGACACCCCATCGGATGGGTGAACCGTCAGCTTTGTACACGTTCATGAAGAAGAAGTCATTCTCCAAACTGTAGCTATCCTGGTTCACGACGCCCAACACCTCAGCGCGGTATATCCAGAAGGCTCGAGCAGCGAAGAGGGGTATGGTGACACAGAGCTCCGTGAAGAGCCCCATCGCCAACTGAGAATTCTCGTACGCTTGCTCAAAAGTGTCAGCGTAGTAGATGTTGTACAGCAACGGATCTAGTGCTGGGTGAGTGGGTGTCGCATTGTCTGCCTGATAGCCTGTGACGTAGTTCGAGCCATAGGGTCGGTAGTAGTCGGTGTGGTAGCCGAAGTAGGGGAAGGTGGGGAAGCGTCCGAGACTCCAGCCACCTGTGTAGATATGATAATCCATCAAGCCCATCACCGGATCATAGGTGAAGGATGACGGGCCTTCCCGGGCATCCACGGGAATCCCGAGCTTCCGCATGCTCCCATACAGGAGGCGTCCCGCCTGCAACCGACGTGAATCATCCGTCCGCACATACGTGATCACCGGATCCATGTTGGCACCCGCGGTCTCGTGGCCTGGCGGATACGTGCGCAGGTTCGGCGTCGACCCAGGGAACGCGGCATCATAATACGGATTCGGCGTAGCACCTTCCGCCCACCCATGGGCATCCAACAAGGCGGAAGCTGCGGCAGGATCATACTCGTAGGGGTAGTTAGCTCCCGTGTAAGAGTGATTCATCCAAAAATGCGCAGGCGCTGCGATGGGTTGATCCATCCTGACGGCGAAGCCGCCACAGAACTCCTGCACCACCCGATCCTTATCCACCAGGAAGGCAAGAGCCTGCCGGAACTCCGTGTAGCTGGTGGGGGATCGGATCCCAGGATAGGACGCGATGGAATAGTTATTGTGAATATCAAACTCATACATGCCCATGTCATCGACAGGAACCACCGCGATGTTGGGATCATCAACCGCATCAAGATAAATGGGGGAGCCGCAGCAACCAAAGCCGAGAACGTCGATTTCACCTTCCGCCAAAGCCTCATACGTCGCCAGTATATCGGAATAGAACAACAGTTGCAGATCATCTTCGCGCGGACCCTTCACCCCGGACACACACACCTGAGGCATCCACGCTATAACTACCAACGTCAACAGACAGAGGACGACCGAGAAAGATGAGCCTCCACGCTTAACCATATCCCTTCCCTCAACCCACCAAATCCATGAGGCAACACGACCATTTACAGGTTTTGTAATCGATGGTCGATGAGATTCTAACAGCACTCGCACTGCATTTACGGAAGAAAAGGAGTGGGTTGGAACAAGGTCGGGTGATGTTTTCATGTGGTAGGGGGTGCAAATCCCACTCACCTAGCCACCATAAAAGAGGTATTCACGCTGTCATTTCTATTTGCTGATTCTCTACTCATTGCTTGAACCTGTGAGGACAGATTAGTTTCAAGATGGGTTTTCACCTAGTAGAGATGTGGACTGAAGCATGCTGCTAGAACTGAATTATTCTTGGGATTCTCTTCGAGTTTTCCACAGATGATCTTGCATCTGCCAGTATTGGGGCACTGCCGTCGAAACCTGTCTTCTTGATGAAGTCATCAAGAAACTTGATCATCAGTTCTGGGTCTTGTTCAGCTATTTTGTCGAAAGTGTCCAAGCCTGCCTCGTAGTAGAGACAAGCTCTCTTTTTCATATGACCTGGGCATCTTGCTAAATTCGCGAGTTTCACGAATTTCAGAATCTCATCAATAGGTACTCCTGATTTGCTGGCTAATGCTTCCCTTTCCTTTGCTGTCTTGCCTACTTCAAGAATCTGACTCGCCGTTTTTATTCCGATTCCTGCTAGCTTCTGCGCAGATTCCTGGTCAGCAGTCAAGAAGTTTTTGAGGTTGAACTTCTTTAGCTGAATCAGCTGCATAATTTGATTACAAGTATAGGGCAAGTCCTTGCTTCCTGAGAAGCGTAAGTATTCGCGGATGCCGAAGAAGTCTAGGTACGGATTCACATTGTTCTCCTTGCACCATTCAACATATTTTTCAAGATCTTCAGCAGTTGAGTTCTCTATTGATCTTCCAGCTTCCTTCTCGGCTAAATACGTCTCAAACCGCTTTATTCGTTTAATATATGTGTTCGTTTTGCTAAGTGGAGCCTTCTTCTCTTTCATATAGGATAGAAATCCATCTTCATCCATAATACTCACCGCATAGCCTGATGCTCAGTACATTTTGTCTCTATTAAGAAGTTTTAGCTTCATCATGGCAATCTTCTTCGCATTGCTGCCTTGTGATTTCTGTAATGCAGTTCAACCTAGTGAATCCAGCTGGTCACAAGCACAGTAGACCGTCGCTTATGGAGTGCTTCTCTAGACATTGACTGAGAAAACAGAGGTTGTGTGGGAATCGGGTGATGTCTCCACTTCTGCCTGGTTCCGACCGTGTAGTTGGTCTGAGGAGGAGGCTGTTTGAGGATCCTGAAGAAATCGAGAAGAGATTAAGGTGGGAGAGCTCCGAACGTTTGCCCATACTGGCTGGCGATGGTGACGAGGTCAAAGATGTCAATCACGCCACCCGGTGGAGCCACATCAGCGCCTGGGAACCAGTGGTCATCGGGCACCGCAATGCCTTGACTATCATAGGCACTCGCAGCCTTCACCACGTCGAAGATCGTCACTTCATAGTAGCCACCAGCTTCCCATCGGAAGTCCACTTCACCTAAGACAGGCGTCTCCATCCAGTAGAAGGGATTCCGCTTCACCGTGAAGAACCCGCCCTCTCCGGGGCTGAACCCAGTCATGTAATATTGCCCACAGCCCATGGTGACATCCTGGCCAGAGTTTCCACCAAGGGTGAACCCTGAGGCGTCACCGAACGCGTAGTAGATTACCGTCACGGTCTCACCTGACGCAAGCGCAGTATCTATGTACCAGTCCCCGAGTTCCCAGTGATAGTCCATCCATTCCGTGAGGAGGCCCGACATAGAGCTGGTGATGGAGCTGATCCACACCGGTCGATCCAGCCCCAGGAAGCCTGGTGTTGTCAAGTTGGTGTCCACCACGAATGTGGTTTCCGTCAGCACGGTGAGTCCAAACGTCTGGTTCTTCCAGATACTCGGCGGCCAGAGATAGGGAGCCGCACTCGTGTAGAGCCAATAGCTGCGTGTATCATAGTAGATCTCCACACGGTAGTCAGTCACTTTGGTGAAGCGTTTGACGCCTTGGATGGTCGGCCAGTTCCAACCATCGGCACCCGCCGCATATTGAAGGTAGCAGCTGAAGAGATACGCGTCAACATCCACCAGCTCCAATCGATCTCCACTGGTGTCGACGAAGTAGCTGTCGGATCGCAACTGCTTGACGTTCCAAGATTTGATCGTGCCGTTATCATCCCACGTGTCCATGCTCCACTCCAGCACGAAGCCTGGTTGGTCAGCAGCGATGTTGTACGGAGGTAGATCATAACCTGCAGTCCGGTACACACGATTGAGGCATTGGTAGTCGTAGGTCCAGCTGGAATACATGTTGTTCAAGCCATTGGGCGGCGTGATGAGCCCCCAGCGGATCGGGGAGCCATCCAGCTTATAGACGTTCATGAAGAAGAAGTCATTCTCAAGACTGTAGCTGTCCATGTTTACGACACCGAGTAGCGCAGTGCTGTAGGCCCAGTAGCTGCGGGCACTGAAGAGCGGTATAGAGACACAGAGTTCCGTGAAGAGGCCCATCGCCAACTGACAATTCTCGTAGGCTTGCTCAAAGGTGTCTGCGTAATACAGGCGCTCAAGCAGCGTGTCCAACTCAGGATGAGCGGGGGTCAGATTGTCTGCTTGGAAGCCGGTCACGTAGTTGGACCCCCAAGGCTCCCAGAAGTCAGTGTGGTAACCGAAGTNNGGGGAACCGCCCCAGACCCCAGCCCCCCGTGTGAATATGATAATTCAAAGTCTCCCTCGCGGGATAGGAGCCACAGGGCCCGCCTGCTGGTTGTATATCCATTGGGATTCCGACTTTCCTAGCGTTCTCACCTAGGTGGTTTCCAGCCTCGAATCGTCGTGGATCATCAGTACGCACGTAAGTGATGAGCGGATCTATGTCTGCACCCGCGGTTTCATGGTCAGGAGGATAGGTTCTGAGAAACTCCGTGGATCCAGGGAACGTCGCATCATAGTAGGGATTCGGCGTAGTGCCTTGTACCCATCCGGTGGCATCCAGCAACGCGGAGGCCGCAACCGGATCATACTGGTACGGGTAATTGGCTCCCGTGTAAGAGTGATTCATCCACCCATGCGCAGGAGGCGCGATCGGCTGATCAAGACGAGTCGCAAAGCCATTGCAGAACTCCTCCACCACCCGATCCTTATCCACTAGGAAGGCTAACGCTTGGCGAAACTCGGTGTAGCTGGTCGGTGATCGAATTCCAGGATAGGTGGGAATCGAGTAGTTGTTGTTCAAGTCAAACTCGTACATGCCCATGTCATCAACAGGTGCTAGCGCGATGTTTGGATTCGCAATTGCCTCCAGGTACAGAGGCCATTGGATGTCAAAGCCCACCACATCAATGTCACCGGCCTCCAAAGCATCATACGTGGCCAAGACATCGGAATAGAAGAATAGTTGCAGGTCATCTTCGCGCGGACCCTTCGCTGCAGATACACCCACTTGAGGTATCCACGCTACGATTAGCAGCGTTAAAAGAAGGATTACGACTGGGAAACATGATTCCCCACACTTAACCATTGTCCCTTCCCTCAACCCACCTAATCCATAAGGCAACACGACTATTTACAAGTTCTGAAACAATCGTCTATGAACAGCACTCACAAGAAACCGGGTTATATCCATAAAAAAAAGGGAAGTGCACGGGAGATATCTCCACGGTGGACGAGGCTCCCTCATCCTGACCTGGAAGACGGTAGGAATCGTCTGATGTTGAGTGGGTGGCTTCCTGCATGTTCCAAGCTCGCAGGGATAATAGATTGAAGCGCGCGAAAGCCATAATAGCCGCTTATGTTTACTGCTGTATCGGAGAAAGATGAAGAGGATCCTTTCAGCTTTCATGGTCACTCTCATCGTAGTTAGCACATTAGCACTAGCCGTTGATGTTCGACCAGTCAAAGCAAGTGGAACAATTTACATCAGAGCTGACGGAAGCATCGATCCACCAACGGCGAATATCACTACCACCGATACCGTCACCTACACCTTCACCGACAACAACTATGACTCGATTGTGGTGGAGAGAAACAACATCGCAATTGATGGAAATAACTACACGCTTGAAGGCACTGGAAGCGAAGATGGAATGAGAGTGTCGGAGAGAACGAACGTTACAGTCCAGAACACCCGAATCACAAACTTCCACGTTGGCATCAGGCTTGACTATTCCAGCTGCAACAAGAATGTGATTTCCAGCAACATAATCTCCAACAACAATTATGGACTATTCCTCGTGTCTTCAGCCAACAACACGATCTTGGCCAACGAAGTGCTAATGTACATGGTCTGGTGGCACGATACTGCGTACTATACACGCTCAACATGGCTCAAAGGCTGGTACGTCAACACTGCCTACGGACTTGACCTCTGGTCTACCATGTACTTTGAAGCACCGTGAAGCACCAAAGGATCTAGACTGATCTAGATGTGTCTTTTCGCCTTGCTGGTTTTGGCCCGTGCATTCTTTACTGGGATTTTGGTACTCGCAGCAGCCACAATGCACAGAAGAAACGCACCGTGCGCGCCCTTGGTTCCGGCAACGTCTCCGTCTTCTAGCTAGAAGGATCCAGAAACAAAGCTCTATTGAAACTGGGAAAGTGGAATTGTGTGGGTTCGTATGGAGACATCTTCACCGCACCCAGAGCTACCTCACCAGAACTAAGAACACTTCGTCGACATCCTCTGATGTTGACCGCAGCGGTTTCGTGTCATCCAGAAAGTGCAGGCTCTACACGTGTGGAGATGAAGAAGGTTTCCTATCTTCTATCAGCACAGAGAAGTGCAGTTAGCTGACTCCACTTTCCAACAAATCCTAGTCCTTTCTGTGTTGTCACATATTTGATTGGACTGTGATGAATCTGCAGGAGCCCTTTCGATCCCAGCGCCGAGAGATACTCTTCGACAAGTTTCCAAGATAGGTTCGAGTGATACATCACACGAGTTTTCAACTGTGGCGTCCGGCAGAAACGCAGAATCTCCGCGATGATTTCCAGGTGGGTTCTCCTCGTCATTGACGTTACTCCGAAGTTCTGAGCCAAGACTGAAATGCGGAATAAAAGGCTTGCGGGATAGTCGAGGAAACTGAGCAACACGCAAGAACGGAGAAAGTGGCTGCACAACCAGCTTGCGCGCGCATGAGGGTACAGAATGTTATACTATTCTTTCAAACTGATCTTTTGCTGCACCGCAGAGTGGACAGGTCCAGTTCTCAGGGAGCTCCTCAAATGGCAGTCCTGGCGCTATTCCAGATTCAGGATCGCCTCTTTCAGGGTCATATACGTAGCCGCAGATCGTGCATCGGTACCTGCTCGCCCTGCCACCCTCTTCTTTCAAGTAAGTTGGCGCGGTTCGAGGGGTTGCACCTCCTTTCACGTGGTGATAGTAGGCGTACGTCATCGGCTCCTCGTCTGTGAGAATGTCAGCATCAACCACTTCGCCTATGAACACAGTGTGTGTCCCGACGTCAACCTCTTTGATCACTCGTGCCTCTAAGTATGCAATCGTGCTGTCCAGAACTATCGGCACACCAGTTTTGCCAGTCTTATAGCTTGTTCCCTGAAACTTGTCGGTGTCTCTTCCGCACTTGAACCCAAAACGGCCAATAAACTCCAATGGCGTATTCTTCGCAAGTATCGAAACAGCAAAGACTCCACTCTTTCCGATGTATTCATGTGTGAAGTTCTGCTTGTTCACGCTAAGCGCCACTGTTACAGGTTCAGATGTCACTTGGATTACAGTGTTGGCAATTTGCCCGTTGCAACTACCTTCTTTTCCTGAAGTTACTACGTACAACCCATAACTTATCCGATGTAACGCCCTGTGATTCATCTTCCAATCACTCTGCCATCAAACCGTATCTGTGCACACACATAGAAAATGCTATGCTCTTTCCGCTGCAAAGTCAAGCTTCTTGCGTACGCTTCTAGCTCTCACAGACTTGACTAGAGCAGCCGCCCGCACTAATACTGCCAGCCATGATACGCGAGGGAAGGTTTCTGAACCATCCTTTCGCGACGCTTTCAGTCTGTCGTGACAGTGGGTGTGATCTTCCGTGTGGCGCGAAACATATATTAGCTGCACTTGACGATAAATCGTCAACAAGTCGAACAAAGGTTAACACCTCGTGGAGCCTACTCGATTGGCTGTGAGAGAGCAAACACTAGCTGAGTATCGAATATTCACTGTCAGGAAGCATCCGACCATTGATGTTGAGAGGGACCTGGAATGGATCTGCAGAAGCTTTGCTTTCATGGAACCGAGAGACAAGAAGAGGACCGCCTACAACATCTTCAGAACCATTGTTGAAACAGCAAGAACCAACGAAGGTTCATCGAGTGATCAACTGGCGGAGAAACTTGCTTTGAGTAGAGGAACTATGGTTCACCACCTGAACAAGATGATAAAGAGTGGATTAGTCATCCATCATGAAAGCCAATATAAGCTGAGAGGAAGAAGCTTGAAGAGCACAATTGAAGAGGTTCGACGAGACATAAACCGCATATTCGATGATCTCCGAACTGTTGCCGTGACCATTGACGATAGTCTAGGCCTCCTCTCGAGACAAGACCAGAGAGGTGAATCCTAGGTGAGCGAAGAAGCCGCCGGGAAGCGAGTGAGCGACCAGAGTGCAGACGAGGAAGAGCAACCTGCCCTTCCCACAGAGATCATTCAGGAAAAGAAGATGCAGGAGCTAGCCGAAGCCTTGAAGGAAGAGAAGGATCGTTCAGAGGAGTATCTGAATCGTCTCAAGTACCTGCAGGCAGACTTTGAAAACATGAAGAAAAGACAAGAACGGCAACTTGAAGAAGTCAGAAAACACAGCAATGAGCGGCTGATCCTTGAGGTGCTTGGGATTGCAGATGAACTAGAACTGGCAATCCAACAGACCAAGCAAACTCACACAGTAGAGACTCTACTCACCGGTGTTGAAATGACCTTGAAGAAGCTCAAGAAAGTTCTGGAGCTGGAACAGGTTTCTCCTATAGAGTGCATTGGCCAAGCATTCGACCCTGCGAAACATGAAATCGCAGCTAAAACTGAGAGTGAAGAAGAAGAAGGGAAAATCATCGAGGAAATAAGGAAAGGATATACTATGAAAGGAAGAGTTATTAGACCTAGCACTGTAAAAATCGCAGTAGCTCCAGCATCAAAGTCACCCCAGGAGGAAAAAGCAAGTGAGCACGAAGAAAACGAGTGAGAAAATACTTGGGATAGATCTAGGAACGACGAACTCGGCGGCAGCGATTTTCGAAGGAGGGCGTACTACAATCATCCCAAGTGCTGAAGGCCCAACAGCGGCTGGAAAGATGTTTCCGTCAGTTGTGGCCTTCACCAAGGATGGCCAGCTCCTGATCGGAGAACCTGCAAAGAGACAGGCTGCAGCTAATCCTGAAAACACAATCTTCGAAATCAAGAGGAAAATGGGAACCACTTACAAAGTGAAGATTCAGGGAAAAGAATACACCCCTCAGCAAATCTCAGCATTCATCCTCCAGAAAATCAAGAAAGATGCCGAGAATTTCCTAGGTGCCTCAATAAACAAAGCAGTCATCACAATCCCGGCGCACTTCAACGACAATCAACGACAGGCCACAAAAGACGCTGGTGAAATCGCCGGCTTCCAAGTTGAACGCATTCTGAATGAGCCAACTGCAGCGTGCTTAGCATATGGCATTGACAAACTAGAGAAAGAAATGAAGATCCTAGTTTTCAGCTTCGGCGGCGGCACCCACGACGTCACAATAATGGACTTCGGCAAAGGCGTCTTTCAGGTTCTATCGACCAGTGGTGATACCCAGATCGGAGGAACCGATGTGGACAAAGCGGTCATGAGTCATATCATCGAGGAATTCAAGCGGCAAACGAGCATAGATCTCAGCGATGACACTGCAGCATTGGGCAGACTCAAAGAAGCTGCGGAGAAAGCTAAGATTGAACTATCAACAATGATGACCACCGACATTGACCTGCCTTTCATACACTCAGATGCGTCAGGACCAAGACACTTACACCTCACACTCACTCGAGCGAAACTGGAAGTCTTGGCAAATGTCATTGTAAAAAAGACGAGAAAAACCATCCTGAAATCCCTCGAGGACGCTAGGCTGACCCCGAACGATATCGACAAGATAATCCTCATTGGCGGCATGACCCGAATGCCACTAGTTCAAAAATTCGTGGAAGAGATCTTGCGCAAGCCGCCAGAGAGAGGCGTAGATCCCATGGAATGCGTCGCAACGGGAGCAGCCATCCAAGCAGGTGTTCTCACAGGGGAAGTAAAAGACCTGCTCCTACTCGATGTGACACCCTTGTCGCTCGGCGTTGAAACTCTTGGTCAAGTTCACACGAAGATCATTGAACGAAACACAACAATCCCCACAAAGAGAACGCAGATATTCTCTACGGCAGCGGACTTCCAGACTGCAGTGACGATCAACGTGCTACAGGGAGAGCGGGCAATGGCCACAGACAACGTATCACTTGGAACCTTCAACTTGACAGGAATTCCGCCTGCCCCAAGAGGCGTACCGCAGATCGAAGTGACATTTGACATCGATGCAAACGGCATTCTGAATGTATCAGCGAAAGACCTGGGAACCAACAAAGAAGCGAAGATCACCATTACAGCTTCCACCAAGTTGTCTGAAGAAGACAAAGATCGGATGGTAAAGGAAGCAGAGCAATTTGCAGAACAAGACAAGAAGAAACGAGAGGAAGCGGAGCTGCGGAACACCGCTGATACTCTGATCTACACTGCAGAGAAAACAAAGAAAGACCTGGGAGACAAACTCGCTAAAGACCAGAAGGAGCAAATCGACACGGCAGTTTCAGAGTTGAAGGATGCTGCAGCCGGAACTGACGTAGAGAGCATCAAAGCCAAATCGGAGAATTTGACCAAAATACTCCAAGAAGTTGGCACCGCCGTGTATCAGCAAGTCGCCGCTGAGCAGGCGAAGAAATCCACTGCAGCAGAGGATCAGAAGGCGGAAAAAGAAGAAAAGAAGGTTATGGACTCCGAAGACTACAAAGTTGAGGATTCTCAAGACGACTAGTTGACGCTCAATATCCACCACACCCAGGGCATACTATGGCAAACAAAAGGGATTACTATGAAATCTTGGGCGTATCTAGGTCCGCCTCTAATGCAGAAATCAAAGATTCCTACCGAAAGCTCGCCATGAAGTACCATCCGGATCGCAATAAATCACCTGACGCTGAAGACAAATTCAAGGAAATCTCTGAAGCCTACGCTGTCCTATCAGATCCAACTAAGCGTAGGCAATACGATGTGCTGGGACATGTCGGGTTCGATCAGAGATATTCCCCAGAAGACATATTCCGCGGGGTGGATTTCGAGTCTATATTCAGAGATCTTGGCTTTGGTTCCGGCATCAACTTCGAGGATTTCTTCAGCCCCTTCTTCCGCCGACGAGGCTATGGACGAAGAATCGTCAAAGGTCGCAACCTAGTTCACGATGTTGAAATATCCCTTGAAGAAGCAGCCGAAGGCGTGGAAAAGAGGATACAAGTCAAACGAATCGAGAAATGTGAAACGTGCAAAGGAACCGGGGCTAGTCCGGGAACGAGTCCAAGACGCTGTCCGGAATGCATGGGCAGGGGACAGGTTCAGGATGTTCACCGAAACCGGTTCTCCATGTTCGTACGCGTTGTTCCCTGTCCGAAGTGCAGAGGAACGGGTAAAATCATTGACTCGCCCTGCAAGAACTGCAAAGGCATTGGACTCGAGGAAAGGAAGAGGAGAATAGCTGTACAGATTCCGTCAGGAATCGATAATGGATATCAGCTGCGACTGCGAGGCCAAGGTGAGGCGCCTCAAAACGAAGGGGTTCCAGGGGACCTCTACGTGAATGTCTACGTGTCCCCTCACAAACTTTTCGAAAGAGTTGGAGACAATCTCTTGTACAACCTGGAGATCGGATTCCCTCAAGCTGCCCTTGGAACACGCATCACGGTTCCCACGCTAGATGGCAACGCGGAAGTGAAGATCACCCATGGATCACACTCTGGGGACATAGTCAAGCTGAAGGAGAGAGGCATGCCTAGACTGAACGGGCATGGTCGGGGGGATCTCTTGGTGCGAATAGAGATTTCTGTTCCAAAAGACCTGACGAAGAAGCAGAAGACACTGATCAAGGAGCTGGCTAAAGAGTTCAAGCAGGATGTGGATTCTGGCGGTCGACTCTTCTAGGCAATCAGCAGGACGCGTTCGGATTGTTCAGTCCTCGGTGTCACTTGATTGCGTGTTTGGTGGGCAGTATTCAGGTTCAATGCACTCAGCATTTCCGCATTTGGGACACTTCCACTCGAGCGCTTCATTAATCATGGGTGCCCCACACTTCGTGCATTTCCTAGGGCTAGGCTCACTCAATACTAGTCTTCCCTCTTCCGTCTCATTGCACACACATGGTTTAAGGTTTGTGTAGCCTGAAACTTTCAGCTCACAGAAGTCACGTTCAGCATGCGCACTCTGAGTACGTGGACATAACTGAACCTTTGGAAGCAATAGTCACGTGGCTCCATTCCAACCGTGCTCGCAGAGCGACTGAGGGGCTTGAACAGGCGGAGACGGCCTCTGAGAGGCTGGAATGAACCTGTGCCTTGCCCTCCCAACCAATATGCTCAGAACATTTCCGCAAGAATTCAGCCACCAGATCCTCAGGCGAGAGAGCGCTGCTTGCCAGAGATTGGCTAGACTGCCGCATATAGAATTATCTTGCACCTGTCCTCACCGTTCATGGAATAGTGTTCGGAAGAGCTAAGATCTGCACACTGAAGCTGGTTACTGCGAGGCTCACCATATATTGGTGTTCGGAATATTCAAGAATTCATTTACCATGCTTTTATCCCACATTCCACAAGACTCCTTTGAGGGTGAAATTTGCGAAGCCTCGTGAAGATTCAATGCATTACTCTCATCGCTGCACTAGCTGTGACGTTACCCGCCGCACTCGTTTCCGCGTCGAATCAAACTGGAACGAGTTTCTCGTTCTCCCCAACGAGTGTCATGGATATTTCTGACAGGTCCATGGAACTGACTTTGCAGGAATGGTTCGAGTTGAAAGGGCTGATGATCAACGCGACTGCAGATGAACTGGGAATTGAGACCTTCGATGCTGGGTGCTATCAGATTTCCATGTTAGCTGAACTAGCAGATTTCGCATCATGCAATAACCTGAGCTGGTATTCAACAGACACTGGCCTGGTACACTTGATCTTCTCAGGTGAAGACAGTGCTGGATCCACCGTGTCATTCCACGCCGCAGAAGTATTTGGTCTGTCCCTAGGTACGCCAAACGGTGAACTCGGGAATGAGTCAGACACCCAAATATTCTACACGGAAACCAGCCGCAATCCTGACGGCTTCGATCATGCTCTGGTCTATGCCAACCCTGAGAACAGCGGAGGATACATCATTGTGTGGGAAGACCTGTGGGACGGAGGAGACGGAGACTTTCAAGATATGATTTTAGCAATGTTGACGCCCATCATTGAAGCTGAACTCAGCCTCACTCCAAGGGTCTTGAATCTGGAAAGCAGAGGCAGATGGATAACTGGTTTCATCGTTCTACCGCAAGGAGTACACTCTGAGGATGTGATCACATCAAGCGTCCAACTGAACCACTCAATCCCAGCTCAGCTGAAACCTGTGACAAGTCGAGTCTACAGAAGATTGGGACTTGAGATTCTTGTGGTGAAATTCGACAGAGCTTCCGTGATAAACCTCATCAGAAACGCCATTGCTTCAACGGAGAACCCGTCGAGGATGCAAAGCATCGTCTTGATGATTTCTGGATCCCTCACTGAGGGCTGCACGTTTGAAGGTGAGACAGAAATCCGAATACTGCAGTTCCCTAATCACGACACTCATGCGCGTGGCATCCGAAATCTACCAGCTAGTTGCAGACGACTCTGACCCACAGAGTCTGAGTTCAGCTTCCTACTCGAATTCCATCAGCAATTGTCCTCAGAGTCGCGATTGCAGAGAGAATCGCCAGTGTACTTGTTTTCGGATTGATCGGCGAGGTCACATTACAGGCGCGAACAGTCAACTCCCCAAACTCTCCGCTGACATTGATTTCATGAATATTCCGTTTGATTGTGGAATCCGCTATGATCTGCACATGAGTTAGTTCTGGTCCGATACCAGCTAGACTAAGAGTGGCTGCGACGTTGACATTCGTCGGGAAGAATCTACACGCATCCACAGCCGTGCCACTGTACACGGTTTTCACACCATCCAATCCCTGAAGGCTGATTCTGTGTTCATCGAGATAGGGAGCGCCGATGAGTCCTGCTGGGGGCTTTCTCGTCTTCAAGACTACTTCATCGATTCTACCCACTGCTGCGGCCTTCAATGCGTCAAGACCGCCAACGGCTCCTGAAGGGATGTACACTCTTCGCTTTCCACCAGCTGTGAGATCTCGAATCGTGTGAATGAGCTCCTGGTCCACGAGAGCGCCCATACTCATAATCATCAGATCCTTGTCAGCCTGCAAAGTATCTGAAGTGTACTGTCTGACCGCCTCCTGTGAGGCTGCTTCAACGACTAGATCTACACCTTCACACTTCAGTAGATCGCTGTATGATCCTGCAACGATTGGCTTCTGAACGAGAAGCGTGGCCAGATTCTCAGCCTTGCTGATGTCTAAGTCGTAAATGCAGGACAATTTGGTGCCGTCAACCTTTCCAGCATCAATGNNCATCCGACCACCGCAACGCCGAGAACCTCCGTTCGGCGGCTCAGATAGACAGAGTCCCATTGGCACCTCTCACAGGCGATTCTGATCTCTGCAAGCTTAACTCTCTTTCCAGCCTCGACTCTCAGCTGTCTGTTTCCACACTTCGGGCACTTCAGTCTTCCTGTCATCCTTGGTTTCTCCAGGATCAACTACTTCCGCAGTCTGACATCCCGTCGAGAATCGTGTATGCCATGTTAAGTGTTTCGGTTTGTCTCAGTGATCAAACACCCGCTCGCGTAGAGACCCTTCCAGCGCTCTACCTCTGATGAGGTTGGAACTGGAAAAACCGATGACATAAATCCTACCTCTTCCCACTGAGTAAAGGACTCGTGCTAGTCTCATGGATAGCACTTGACTGAATCTAGTACACATGGAGAGTATCAAGGTGAACACAACTTATGATGTGATAGTTATTGGTGCAGGACCATCGGGTTTGACTGCGGCAATACAAACCTCGAGACTGGGATTGAGAACATTGATTTTGGAGACTGAAAGGCCTGGTGGAAGAGCAGCTGAGGCATCCATGTATGAGAACTTCCCAGGTTTTCCAGACGGCATCACTGGTACCGAGCTAGTGGCCAGGATGCTCCAACAAGTGTCCAAATTCGGTGCGGATCTACGGGATTTCGAAGAAGTAATCACTGTGAAACTGGATGGGTCGCTGAAGACCGTGGTGACGAAAAAGTCCACCTATACTTCTCATGCATTGATAATCGCGACCGGTACTCAAAGGAAGAAGCTCAACGTTCCTGGAGAAGCTGAACTGCTAGGAAGAGGTGTCAGTTACTGCCGAGCATGTGATGGTCCATTCTTCAAAGATCTGAAAGTCGCGGTCGTGGGTTCAACCACAGAAGCCATGAGAGACTCCTTGTTCTTGGCAGGTATTGCAAAGGAAGTGTTGTGGATATCTGGTAGAGAACAGGTTGAAGCCGATGACGACCTGACACAACAGGTTGCACGGAGAAAAAACATAAGGAGAGTGCAAGGTTCAATAGCTGCCATCCTGGGAGAGAATAGAGTTGAAGCTGTGGAAATTGCTCAGCTCAACTCGAACAGAATCACCCAAGAGAAGATAGATGGAATCTTCATTGTACTTGGCTGGGTCCCAGCCAGTGACACAGTCAGGAAAGCAGGGGTGGAAACCGATGACAGGGGATGCATAGTCGTGGATCGATGGCAGAGAACAAATTTTGAGGGTGTTTTTGCGACGGGAGATTGTACCTGTGGCGGGATGCAAATTGTAACTGCGGCAGGGGAAGGAGCGATGGCTGCAACCAAAGCGGTAGCTTTCGTTGAAAGGAAAAGGGAGACCGAAGCTGATTCCTAGGCTTTGCATCTTCCAAGTGATGGTAAGTGGCAAAGATGGTGAGCCCGAAAACCAAGATTGTGATTACTTCTCTTAATCTTGCAGATGGAAGCGCTCAGAAGACTGATGAATTTGTAGCTGTTGAGTCGCCGCTTCATCTCTTCATAGGGAACATTCACTTTGTTTCAATTCTCTGTTCGCCGGTGTTGGTGAAGGAGTTGATAGTTGGGCATCTGCTGGGGGAAGGAGTCGTCGGTTCTGTGACTGACATTGCCAGCGTTGATTTTGACGGACAGGATGTGTGCCATGTTGAACTCCTGAGAGCTGACCCTGATCGGGTAGTGGTCACTGCTCGGCCCTACGCCCGCTTGATCGTCTCTGCTTGTGGCTCCGCAAGTTACAGATCTCTCCCAGATATTCTGAACACGATCACATTCAGGCCTCCAGCAGATTGGAAGATCAAGGCGCGAATCATATCCGACTGTGTCCGGAAACTGAGCACTTTGGCAAGCGTCTTCAAAGAAACGGGGGGAGGGAGTCCACGTGGCCGCCTTGTGGAAGCAGACGGGAGAACTAGTCACGGTAGCTGAGGATGTTGGTCGACATAATGCTGTTGACAAGGTGATTGGAGGAGCAGCTATGTCCAAGCATCAATTGGATGAGTGTTTCTTGACCTTGAGTGGACGCATGACAGGAGATATCATCTTAAAAACGGCTCGCGTAGGAATACCCATTGTATCATCTCGAGCAGCAGCTGTTGACTCGGGGGTCGTGGTAGCAGAAAAAGCTGGAATTACGCTAGTAGGCTTCGTCAGGGGAAGTCGAATGAACGTCTATACATTCCCTGACCGGATTGAGCTTTGAAGGGTACTCACGTATTCCTTGCTGGAATCTCGCTCGCTCCACTAGCACGAGAGACTGACGATCGAAGCTCACGCGCTAGCTGCATCCATTCCAGCACAATACATCATCCGAAGACCTCTTGGGAACATGCAATATACCATTGCCATCGAGCCAGTACTTTATGTCCCCGTCCTTAACTTGATCTACGATTGGAGTTTCAGCGGGATATCCGAGGGCAACTGCAAGAACAAGCTCAAGAGTAGCAGGAACATGCAAAGACTCTTTGAGGCTCTTTCGATCTATGGCGCCCATGATGCATGAACCTATTCCTCTCGAGTAGGCAACCATGGAAATGCTCATGGCAGCGATTCCTGCATCGTGGCCACAGTCGTGGTGAATCTCTGTGTCCAAGAGAATAAGAATGTACGCGCGCGGCATTTCTGTTTCATCTGGACCGTAGGCTGGAAGGTATCCAGCCCAATGCACTGCACCGAATACTGTCTTCAACAGTTCCGGATCATCAATAATACAGTACTTCAAGGGCTGACGGTTGGCTCCGGAAGGTGAAAGTCTGGCCGCATCCACACATTTCTCCAAGACTTCTCTCGGAACACTCTTTTGCCTATATCTCCGGATTGTTCTTCGACTCGCAATGAGTTCGTAGATCATATTCAAACCTCAGTCTTGCACAATTTTCACAGCATGTTACATAAAAAGTTAGAGCCGATCACTCACAGATGGTGAACCAGGCTGGAATCTAGCCTGGTGAGGATGCGATGTGATTATCCTTGATGCTTGCTCAACATGTCATAGACCATCGCGGTAACGCTTTCGATATAATGGACACACTTTTCATCCCAGAGTCCGAGTCGAGAGTATTTCCTGTGACCTGCCTCTGTGGTGAGGTCACACTCCGTCAGTTCCCTACAGGTTACGCACCCGAACTGAGCTTCAAACTGCTCTATGAGCTCTCGAGCAAACCAATACGCCCGTTGCTTTCCCCTTTCAGGAAAGTCCCTACCAAGTTTCAGACCCAGACTGATAATTCCCCCGCTCAGGGCTCCACAAATAAGTCCACGGCCTCCTACACCGGCACCAAAACCTGTTGCAATTCGGGGGATCAGCTCACTTTCAATGTCTAGCCACTCACTGACTGCGAGCAACACTGATTCGGAACACAAAAATCCTTGAGAGGCATAGCACTTGGATGAATTGATGACGTGTTCTTTCTGCGAGAAGTTAGTCTTCGGCACCGTCTTTCCATCCTCAAGACTACGGAATCACATTCATTGCGACCTTTCTAATCTCTCCATCCTTCAGTTGATAAGCCTTAAGCTCACTGTCTGTCAATGACAGAATCAGCCAAACGGCGTCTCCCCACAGTCTCATAAACCTCATGTCGATTCGTGAAGGAGTCGCTGGTGCTGGGTGGGAGTGAAAAAACCCAATGAACTCCAATCCTTCTCTCTCGGCTGCTGCCATAGAATCAACTGCGGTTTCAGCACTGATTTCAAATCTTCTTGTAGAGTGTAGTTTATTGTCTGTCACCACAACTTTTCGAACAAGAACCTCATCGTCATGAATCTTCCCGAAGAGCAATGCACAAGCCTCAATAGGATCCACCTTCCGGGCCTCCTGCTTCAACAAGTTCACATGCTTCCTCTGAATTCGCAGAATCATCAACAAGCCTCCGCAATCCTCATTCTCATGGTTCAGCTGCACACTTCACAGAGTCTGGGATATAACATGATTTAAGCGTTCACAATTCTCAGGCGATCTTGCTTCGAACCCACGAACCTATCTCGAGAGGCTGCACTGTGATCATGCAAGGTCAATGGGAGCCAGCAGGAAAGGTGTGTGCGTTTAAATATCGCTTCCCCTTGATAAGGAAGCATGACTATCAAAGTGGTTGAATTCAGCGAACTTGAAAGCGACATCGCGAGAACCCCTGGAACACCATGGAATCTACTCGCAGGGGTCATTGGCAAAGCCTATGTCGTAGCGATTACTAGAGATGGATGCCCTGCTTGTGAAAAACAGAAGCCGAAACTTGACGAACTAGCCGAGCGGATTGCAGCCAAGCATGGAGATAGAGCAGTCTTCACGAGAATACACGTTAGGTTTGCCAGCGATTCACAGGGTGAATCCCTGCGAAGCAAAGAAATCCTAGGGCACTATTTCTACCCGACCAATCTCATCCTGCTGAAAACTGGAGATCGAGGTGCATTCGAGTACTACAGGAATGTTTCCCCAGACATGAAGGAACTTGAAGGAAACATCGAGCATGCACTAGAAGTTGCAGCTATGTTGGAAAAGCAGACTGACTGAGATCAGACTAGCTGTCAGCAGTTGAACGATGTGGGCGACGATGCATGCACGCAAACTAGTTGTGTTGACCGGGTTTGAACCATTCGCAGACTTCACAGTAAATCCTTCGTGGGAAACCGTGAAGGCACTTGATCAACGAGAGACGACCGACTATAAAATCGAAGCATTTCAGATACCCCTGACATACAGAGAAATCAAATATTCGATAGAGAGCATAATAGATAGGAAATTGCCCACCGTTCTAATCGGGTTTGGACAATCATACAGATCTACTATTTCTCTCGAGAAAGTAGCTTTGAACTTCGCCGATCTTTCCGACTCTAGTGTATCTTACAACTGCGGAACACGCCCGGAAGAAGAAATCCTCGACTCGTCAGCTCCAATCGCGTATTTCACGAAGCTTCCAATCAGAAAAATCCAGCACAGACTCTGGCAAAACCAAATCCCGACGGAAATATCATATTCAGCAGGCACGTTTGGATGTAACCAGATATTCTTTCATATGATGAACAAAATTGCGAGAGACAAACTGAAAATAGCGGCAGGTTTCATACATGTTCCAAGCCTGCAATCGCAGGCAGTTCACCTCCAAAATAATAGGCAGATCACAATACCTAGCATGAACCTTCAAACACTGATCACGGCCGCGGAAATTGCCGCGGAAACAACAATGGAAGAGCTCCTATCATGAGACTGGCGAACCTCTACATCTTCCTTTTGCTCGCAACAGCGAAGAACACGAAGACTTTCGTGACCACTGTCAGATGGGCAACAATTTTTGCGGGCTTCGCCCCTTGTCCCTAATTTGGGGAACTGAAACGGTTGCATCAGCATTCAATATGGATTCCTGTTTCATAATCGCTTTATTGATTTCAGGTACTCATGTAGAATCGTGAGCATGCAACCTATGACTCAGCAACTGGAGAGACTCCGAGAGAAGAGGAGAAAACTCAACGCTACACTGAACTCATTGAGTCACATGGAAGAAGTCTTGCAGCTGAAGATAGACACCATTGAAAAGGAACCATCCCAACTGAGGAAACTGAAACCCGAAGATGATCAGAATCCAGGTGGACAAGTGTATGCAAAGCTGGAAAGGATTGCAGAGGATCTGATGGAAGCAAGACCTTCAGCGGAAACCTACAATGAAATCCAGCACCTGGTTACATTTCCGAAGAGAACCGCCTCAGAGGGGAGAGAGAAGATCAGAACATTGAGAAGTGGTCTGGACTTTGAAAATCGTGTTCGTGTGCAGCGAAATGTCGTGTTCTCCTGGACCTACACAAAAAGCCATGACTTTCCTGCGAATGCAGTAGAGTCAACTTCTAGCTAGCAGTTCCAACCCGTTGTTCAACCATCGGTCCAAGCCGTGTGCTAGACAAGTCCAGCTGGTTTAACGAGCTCTCGCATTTGGTCACTCTTGCCTGCGGCTTCCAGGGCTTGCATCACGTCCTGGTCGCTTGCTCCGCGATCGATCTTGATCTTATCATCTGTAGGTTCAAGATGACTGACGTTAGCCCTTCTTCTCCTAATGCCGGTGACTTCTTTCGGACCAGTGATGAGAACGAAGTTCTTGTCAATCAAGTCGACAATCACACATTTATGTGCAGCTTCCCTTCCAGTTATCTTGACGCAGATTCTTCCAACTTCAACTGCAGGCACTCAAGTCTCTCCATTGACTTTGAAAGAGAATGGACATCTTGTATTTATAGGTAACTGGATGTCCAACGGTTCGCTACAGATCCTCTTCACGTATCAGTAGACTTCAAGCGGCTAGCACCTGTGCAATAGGAGCTGATGGGGGTCCGTGATCAATCGAGTCTGATGATGTGTCAGGTTTCGGAATTACAAATATATTCGCAGCAGAGACATGAAACTTGGATTGGGGTACATGAGAGCTGCACTCTCAGGCATTACCAAATGCCTTGAAAACTCATTTCTCAGAGTCAGCCTGTTGTTCCTGTTGAGGAAATACGGAGTTAGACCAAGTAGCCGAAGAGCGGTGCTCGCTTTCTATTGCTCCTAGAGATGATTGACCAGTAGGAATTGAGCACGCGGAGCTGCCAAGAGCGATGCCGAAGACGTGTTCCAAAAAGCTCCCAATAGGTCAGTCTCTTCATGAGATATTCGGCGTCATGACATGACGGATTCTGTGCACAGTTGGCACGAAGTGTCATTGATGCGCAGCGTGTACGCTGATCTTGAAGGCATTGTCCAACACGAGACAAAGTGTGTTGAATACACCATCGGACGTCAAATGGTTTACATCTAGGATGAGATCAAAGGGAGACATATCCTCTCCCAGATTGAATCCGTATAGTTTCTTGTAGATGATTTGGGTTATGGCCTCTTTCTTCTGAAGGGCAGAGAGTGCTTGCTCAAAACTTGTGTGGTCTCGTTTTGAGATTCTTCGAGCTCTTTCCTCCTTTGAGGCTTCCAGCCAGATCTTGAAACCTCCATCAAAGAGCCAAGGCATCGTCCAGCTGTCGAGCACAACGTTCCCTTCCGTTGCCCATGTCAGCAGTTTCTCGTCGATCTTCCGATCAAAGGAAGGATCTTCCATTCGTTTTGCAAGGAATTTCATTCCTTCAGCGCTCTCCCACCATCCTCGCGTTTTAGCGGCGAAACCAGTCTCCAAGGCGAGGTCTTTTAGCGCATCACCTCCTGAGAAGTACCGTAGATTGTATTTCCTAGCGACCTTTCTTGCAACCGTGCTCTTGCCGGATCCAGCCAGTCCAGATATGCAGATGACGATCTTCTCAGATGAATTGGAAATCATGGTGGATGGCGCCTACATCTTAGAGTGTTCGTGATGCTTCCTTTAGGGATTCACGGAGACAAATGTGGCATAAATGCCCACCATAGATGCGACTAATCTTCTTCTGTGTCCGCGGAACCTGGCGCAGTCTTGCAACTGAGTGAGGGAGTGAAGGGAGGTCTCTCCCACATGTTGAGCATTTTTGGGCTGCAGTCTTCCCGCGTTTGTACTTGACTTTACTCTTCCCTCCTGGCAGAGGACGGAGGTGGCGTCTAGTGCTTCGAGTTCTGAGTGATGGTCTGGGCATCCTATTCCATGGCTCCTACACCAACACCGAGCGCACGTGAGAACAAGGAATTGAAGAATAATGAGCACACCAGGTACCATAGGATAATGGAAAGCGGACCGAACCCTGGAAGGAATGCAACGGGTTCACTGTAAATGCCCCACAGCACCTGCCAGAGGATGATGAAAGGAATGAAGAAAAGGAGAGACACTTTCATCGATTGCCAAGACATCTTCTGCTGCAGCTTCATTATTCGAGACTTTTGCTTAGATAGCTTGTCGAGCCGCTTCTTGTCCTTGCTTCGTGTGGCATCTCTGAACTCATCCGTCCACTCCTTTATCTCTTTTCTCCAAACCTTCAGTTGTTCAGGCTTGGAGAATATCCGGTTGACTGAGGAAGTTAGAGAAGTCATCAGGACACAGATCAGGAGTATAAACACTGTCGCTCCCGGAGCTTGCGGTGCCAGAAGCCAGTCTATGAATAATGCTCTAGCAACTTCAACATGAGACACCTGCGATCTTAAAATGTCAGAAAGCCCATTAAGGAAGAGGAACGTCACGCTCAAACTTGCTAACAATACTGCAAACACACCTGTTGCGCGAGCACAGTATATCTTATAGACCTGCGATAAAAAGATTCTTCAATCGTCGGGTTCTGACTTGAGAAGCCATTTGCAGCAGGCTGTGGGTGTATTCGCCGCCCGCTTTGGTTGAAGCAGTGTTGCTGAAGACAGCGTTCTTGTTTCAGAAGTGGCTCTTCTCAGCCAAATGTAGGTACTCGTCTTCACCGTGACTTGGCGGATTTGCGATCAGCCTCCGAAGAGGCGGCGGAATGCGGGGTACATTTCCGCAACGCGTTCCTGCATTAGCTGTTGATAATATTGGTAGATTATTCCGACTGAGAGCAGCACTCCCATACCTGTTCCAAACACACCGAAGAAGTCTGCGAGAGCCGCGATGAGTCCAACAGTTACTCCTCCAAGGATTGTAACTGCAGGGATATACCTTTTCAGAACCGTCTCAATTGGCCGGGCTGATCTTCGATATCCTGGGATGTGCATGCCAGAATCCACCAACTGCTTGGCTACAGTCGAAGGCCCTAGACCCCCTACTTCAAGCCACGTGATTGAGAAGATGATGCAGAATGCAACTAGCAGCACTGCAAAAACCACTGCTCTGGCAGGGTTTAGTACAACGTCTAGTATGCTCCGTGGTGCTATCACGTAATACACCAAGCCTCCGATTGGCTGTGGTTGGTTTCCAACCCAGTTGTATTGACCCAAGATATTGAGGAAGAAGTTCGTGTTGCTTTGGTTGAAGTTGCTCCATATTATCTGGGAGAAGAAGTATACGTTGGCAAAGAGTGCAGAGGCGAAAATCACTGGCAGATTTGAAACGTACAGTAGTTTTATTGGGTATCTGCCGCGATAACCCCGATAGTCAGCGTGTGACACGGGTAGCTCAACTCTCACGCCTTCAACGTATATGACCACCAGGAACACGGCGATTGTTGTTATGAATCCCAGGATTGATGGCAGGTTCTGGGGTCGTATGAAGGCGTTGTCAATTGCTGGGATGAAGTGAGCTGCTTCGCCGGAAGTTGCATTGAAGGGCACATATTCGAGGGCAGTGGAGAAGACGGGTTGACCAAAGCCGATAGTTTGGGCGAGCGCTGGGAAGGCTCCGTAGCTTTTCTGATCAGCTAGCCCAGGTGTTAGAGCAAAACTGTCCCACATTATTCTTTGAGCGACACCTGCCATGATGAAGAGACTGATTCCGCTTCCTATTCCCCATCCCTTCTGCACCATTTCATCCAATAGCATGATTATGATGCCTGCGAAGAGTAGTTGAAGGAATATCACGATAGAGACGGGCGTGGGAAGCTGCCCGTATACTCCTCCAATGATGTATGCGAATGCTTGAACGCCAGTCAACAGTATGGAGAAGAATTTACTGGCGGTCGTGAAGAGTCCCCTGTCTTCAGGGTTGGACATGTCGACACCGATCATTCCCGAACCTGCAAGAAGCTGGAGTATCAATCCAGCAGTGACTATGGGCCCTATTCCGAGTTCCAGCAGGGTTCCTCTATTAGAGGCGAATATAACCCTGAGATAGCTCATTTCAAAGCCTGACTCACCTGCCTGCAATCCATACAATGGAATTTCAGCCATAATCAGGTAGACGATGAGGGCGAGCGCGGTCCAGAGCAGTTTCTGGTTAAAGCCAACTCTTCTTCCTGGAGGCTTTGCTTCAGGCAGGAATCTTGCCATGGGTTTGAAGAGATTGAGGAACCTACCGCCCATTCTTGGTCTCCTTCTATACTGCCGTTGACGACATGCGCACCTGTCCTAGCTGACGCTCTCTAAGATTTTTCCACCAATTTCTTGTATTTTCTTGCTAGCTGATTCTGAGTAAGATGCGACCTTGATTGAGAAGGGTGTGGTCAGTCTGCCGAGTCCCAGGAGCTTGTCGTAACCCATGCTGCTGAGATCCAAGAAGGGTAGTTCATCTTTTTCTTCTAGGCGGTTCTTTCGGGAGAGTTCGGCTGCCATGTCTTCTAGATCACCTACGTTCACAACATTCACTCGTCTTTGTCCTGGGGAGTAGAATCCTTTCTTCGTGAAGTAGTCTGGTTCGTACGTCTGCACATAGCTCCACAGGTGTTTGTGGCGCCCTGGATTTCTTCTGCCTCTCTGACCAGTCTTGCGATGCTGGCCAACTCTGCCCCATCCTACTGTCCGAGAGCCTCGCTTCTTTCGGGTTTTCCGAAGTGTGTGCGGCATGTTTTTTCACGTTTCGGTCTGAGATTAGATGGATATCACGAATTAAATCTTTGTGCGTGTGTCTGTCGCTGGTTAAATCATTCTCTCTACTAGAGTATTGATTGCTTCCCCTCTATATCCTGTGACTCCGTGGGAAGTGTAGCTCTTTTTGATTCGTCCCTTGTACCCTTTCTTTGGCGGATGTCCACGGAAGACGGGTTTTATGTCAGGTAGTTGCTTGAATTCGGTTTGCAGAGAATATGTGGCTTCAGCTAGATCTGCCAGATTCTTGTAACCCACCTTCTGAGCATAGGTATCATCAAGCTTCTTGTTGCCGACCAGCCTTCCCTTTCGTTCTAGCAAATGGAGGATACAGTCTGCTGATGTTTCACCCCAAGTCACGAAGTGACTTACTTTTCGCAGCATGCCGATGTAACTTGGTCTATCGTCAAGTAGTGTGATGTGGCAGTTTCGACTCAGGTGAAGGATATTGAGAGTCTTTTCGATTTCAGGTGATGCATCGCCTACTCCTCTAACGCGAACAACTGTCAAGCATTTCCGCTGTTCTGTCATCTTATCTCACCCAGTCTTCTGAGGTGACGAGACTGTAGGTTCTCTTCAATGCGTCGAAAACGGCATACGCAAAGGAGGGGATCGTTCTTGTCGCTCCAAAGCTTCGAGTCCAGCAGTCCTTCACTCCGGCCAGTTCAAGTATTACTTTCGCGGTTTCGCTTGCAACCAATCCCAATCCTCGGGGTCCAGGTATCAGCACAATTTCTACTCCGCTGCTCTTGCCTCGTGTCTTGAATGGGAGTGAGTGTTCTCTGCCACATCCACACTCCCAGCTTCCGCATCCTCGCCGCATGAAACTTATGTTCAGCCTCGCGTCAGTAGCGGCTTTCTCGATTGCTGTGCGTACTTGTTTGGCTTTTCCATTCCCTAATCCTATGTATCCAGCGCGGTTTCCAACTGCCACTATTGCCTTGAATCGAGATTTTTCTCCTGCGTCAGTTTGCTTCTGCACCAGATTTATGTTGATCACTTCTTCTTGCAGGTCTGGAAGCAAGAGATCTACGACTTCTTGCTCTCTGATCTTCAGCCCTTCCATGAACACTTCTTCCATCGAAGAAATCTGACCCTGCTGGATCAGCCTGCCTACGCTTGTCCTCGGCACCCAGTTTTCACTTGGGGTTCTATCCGGTCTTCTCCGGCGCACTTGTCGACGCCTTCGCCTTCTCACTTTTTCCCACCTTTCCTTCTCTTCTTTTTTGGTGCGCTCTTCTTGGTTGGTTTCTCTCTTCTTTCTTTGCTCTTCTCCGTTTTCGTGGAAGTTTGAATCTTTTTCTTGGTGTCTGTGAAATGCTCTTTAAGTTTCTCTGGTGAGAGTTTTGCCTTCAGATATTTGGAGAAAGACTTCGCTTGAAGATCGCTCGCTGAAGATGTCAAAACTGCGGCAGCATATTCCGCTATATGCTGTCCCGTTAATCTTTCGTCTGAAGGTAATTTGTCTGCTTTGTGAGGAACATCTACGCCAGCATCTAGAACGCCTTTTATCGAGGCGAAAACCCGGGCTCCTTTAGACGGCTGGCCGAGTCCTATATCTGCCACTGCACCTTTCACTTTCTTCTCCACGGCCCGTCTGCCACACAGGAGGCCAGTCAAATATGCTGAAGGTATGTTTCCACACGCAGCCTTCCACCCGTAAGTATGTAGTTCTTGCGAGTTGGCTGCAGCAAGCACTTCGTCCCCCTTTGATGTGGCTTGGATGATTTGCACGTTCATGTGTTTGAGTGATCCTCTCGTCACCACACGTGGCTTTCTCGATATAATCATCGCTCTCCTTGCCTTGTAGTCTGTCTTTCCTTCTCGACGTCGTCGAAACGGCAGATGGTATGAGGGTCCCTTTGCCATCAGCGTGTCCTCCATAAGTTGCTGGACTTGATGCGTCGTTCCAGCTCAGCTATTGATTCGAATACGCCGCTGCTTGCCATTCGATAGAATTGTCGATAAGTGTTCTCTGTGATTATCCGCTTCTCTTTCAGCTCTCTCAGTCTTCTTCGTAGTGCTCGAATCTTCTTCATCCAGATGTCTTTCTTGGAGGTTCGTGATTTGCTCTTTTTTCCAGGTCCCCTTCTCAGGCCTTTTCTTTTCTTCAGGTGAAGGATGCGAGCACGTGATCTACTGACTCCGCTCGTAGGTCTTGGTTGGATAGCTTTCTCGTGGATGAGCTTTCTTATTTCGTCTCGGGTGATTGCTGTTTCAACGTCTTCGATTCTTTCAGGGTCGACCCAGAGGCGGTTTTGGCCTACTTTGAGAATCTCGGCTGCGAGGCGGCGTTGGCTTTTCAGACTCACTTCGCTCTTCCCCCTGCAACCTGTTTGCCCCTCTTCTTTCGCCTTGTCTTCTTGCTGGGCTCTTTCTCTGTCGTTTCCGCCTCCAGAATCGCTTCTTCGTGTGCTTCTTCTTCGCTTCTCTCTTCTTCTTCAACTTCTTTTCTGACAAGCGGGTTCAGAACATGTATTTTTCTTTCCTTTGCCAAGGATGAAATTTGTATTCGTTTCCTCATTCCTACTTGATGACCTATCCGTATTGCTTGGACCTCTGGATTCAGTCTCGTTACTTGATCTGGAGTGTGAACGAGTACTTCTTGATATCCCGACGGATGTAATCCTCGGGCACTTCGTGGACCCCCATAACCAACGTTCACGGATTTTGGCCAACCTTTAACTTGTCGCCGCACTTTGTTGTCCAAACCACGTGGTCTCCTCCAAGATTTCTTAAGGCGCTTGTAGCGCCAACTCTCATGACGTCTGAACTTAGGCTTTCTTGACTTCACCGCTCCTCGTATCTTTAGGCTTTTGTCTGACGTTGATGACGCTGTCATGTTTCCATTCCTTCAAGGCGTTCGTAGATGTATATGCCGTCGAGAAACACTCGAGGATCTTTCACTTTCACTTTCGTCGCTCGTTCAATATTCGCTGCTGTCTGACTCACATCTTCCAAGTTCTTTCCTTGAACGATTACGTCATCAGATCTGACTGCGACTTGAGTCTCACCCAAGATTTTTGCCAAGCGACGACTGCGCTCGCCAGTGAAGTTCTCCACGACGACATTTTTGCCTTCGATCTTGACTGAGATTGGGAAATGAGAAAACACAATTTTGAGTTTGTATGTGAATCCTTTCGTCACTCCTATGATCATGTTTTTGATGTGGGAGCTCACAGTTCCCACTATTGCTGCTTCCTTCTTTCGAGGCCATTCTGTTCGAATTTCCACGGTTTTCTCCATCTTTTGGAAAGTGATCGGCGCGTGAGAGAAATCTCTGACCAGTCTTCCTTTGTCACCGTCCACTGTTACCACGCGACCATCGATCGTGATGGTCACGCTTTCGGGAACCTGAACTGTCTTCACCATTTCCAAAAGACGCATTCTACTCTTCTCCTAGTAGATGAAGGCTAGCAGTCGTCCTCCTATCTTCTCCTCCTTCGCCACTTTGTGGGAAGTGACTCCTTTAGAAGTGGAAATTATAAGCATCCCCATATCTTTTGATGGAAGAAAGGTTCTTTCCCAATCCTCAAATCCATCTGCTTGAACTGAAAATCGAGGTCTCACTGCCCCACACCTGTTTATTCGACCGAGAAGCTGCACCTTGAACTTGCCAGTTCTGCCATCATCTATGAATTCGAATTCTCCAATGTATCCATTCAGCTGCATGACTCTCAAAACTCTTCCGAGAAGTCTGGAGGCAGGAGTGATTACGCACTCTCGCTTTAGGCGCATCTCGTTGTTGACGAGCGTGGTCATGCCATTGGCAATTGTGTCAGTCACAGATCGTTCGCTTCCGTTCATTCATGTTTTTTGAATCCAAGCTCTTTGGCTATCTCCCTAAAACAATGGCGGCATATATATAAGTTGTAACGCCTGATGACAGGCCCGTAGGAACCACAGCGTCGACATGGTCTGCTGCCTTTGCCGAACTTTCGCTCTTTTTTCGGTCTCTCTTTCCCCAACTATTTGCACCTCAGACTATTTCGGCTCCCACACTATCCTTGATGAACACCATGGCTTCTTCAGGTGTCAGGAGATGCTTGGTCCCGATCTTTGAACGGGCTCGCCGTCGCTCTTTGACACGGAAACCTGCTCGTCCTAAGACAACCGCGACGTCCATCCCGAATATTCCAAGCTGAGGTACATACTTGGTTCCCGGGATCTCTATGTGCTCTTTTATCCCGAATGAAAAATTACCGTTGACGTCGAAGGCGCTCTTTGAGATCCGGTTATCAACTGCCTGCAGCGCTTTTGCGAGGAAAGTTGACGCCTTTTCCTTTCGCAGAGTAACGACACAGGCGATTGGCTCCCCTTTCCGAATCCCGAAATCCCTCACTGTTTGTTTGGCGCTTCGTCGGACAGTTGCTTGATTGGTCAGTTCCTGGAGAACTTTTCCTGCTTTTTCCAAGGGTTCGCCTGATTTTCCCACTGCCATGTTGACAGCTACCTTCCGAATTCTCGGTTCAAGCATTGGAGTTTCTTTCCATTTCCTACGGATCTCTTCTTCATCCATAATTCTACTCCTCCTCAGGTAGTGATATGGCCTGCTCGGAGTCTCCCACTAGAAAAACGTAGTCAAGAATAGTCTGGAAGCTCTTTCCAGATTTTCCTTCGATTGTGGCCAGCAGCTGGAGCCTTTCACCAGGTTTTTGTTCAATATCTAGGATTTTTCCATGCATTCCTCTGTTCTTTCCCCCTGTGATTAGAGCGCTGTTGCCTTTCGTGAGTTTGATCTGCCCGACTATCTCGCCGCTTGGGATGGCTACTTTGACAACATCCAAGGTTTCGTAAATGTCTTCAGCAGGATCTTTTGGATCAACAACTGAGATGAGTTTGTTGGTTCCATCGTGTAGATTGAGCTGGATGTTGCCTTTCTTGACATGCGTCTTGTTTTCTATTCTGCAAAGCTTGAATTGAGCTTCGTCTTTCTTGATTGGGTGTAGAGTCAATCCCTTTCGATATGATAAGACTCTGTAGTTAGCCTTCGCCTCTGGGAGAGTCAGTACATCCATCAAACCGATTGGAAAGGCTTCTTCTCTTCGGATCTTTCCGTCAACATGCACCTTTCCTTGTGACAGGATGGTTCCTGCTTCCTTCTTCGTTTTCCCGAAGCCCA
>JABAOC010004692.1_pt1 | contig 30938 bp, 33 predicted proteins | sample 7062161 | NCBI WGS metagenome assembly JABAOC01 (sample SAMN14538625, study PRJNA623070) | marine sediment metagenome | biome: marine biome [ENVO:00000428]; feature: marine pelagic biome [ENVO:01000023]; material: deep marine sediment [ENVO:00002113] | place: India: Gulf of Khambhat ... | reverse complement strand
TAAATCTTCGCCAGAATTAATCCACAAATTTGGGTACAAATCTTCATGATTGTAATCGATCCCGGTATCGATAATTGCGATCAGCACACTTGGATCTCCATAAGTTCTATCCCAGGCTTGATCAAGGTGAATTTTTTTGATGTACCATTGTTCGGAAATGCGTGGATCATCGGGGAGCTGATGAATGCTATAGCTATGATTGATTTGAACAAATTCAACAGCTGGATTCGATTGAAGCGATGCTATCAAATTTTGAACATTCACTTTTTTCGGCACCCGTAGAGTTGTCCATCGATCTATACCGATCTGGGATGATAATTCTATTTGCTTTGAATTTCGGAGCAAAATTTTTACCAACGGTTCAAGCTCAATTTGAGGGAGTGAAACAAAGGTTGAATCAATCGCTGAAAGTTCAGTTGTATGGTCGGGTTTAAAGCGAATTTTTGATTTAAATTTGACAAGGATGTCCTGAGCCTGAATGACCTGATTCATCGCTAAAATTATGAAGCATGTAAATAGAAGCAATCGTCTCATTCAATTAATAATCCTTTAAATTGTTGGATGTCAGTAGATGAAAAATTGATCGAATCAATGCAAAGGCAATCAACAATTCCCATGTGATGGAATTAACCATCCTCCAGCGCACGCCGTGATAATATTTTTGGAAGTAATGATAAAACGACTGATGACTCGACCAGATCATTTTTAACCGATTTCTGTAAATCGATGTCCCCTTATAATGTATTATTTGAACGCTGGGAACGAACAAAATTTTCCATCCTTGTTCGATAAATCTGCGGCACCAATCCACATCGCTGAAGAACATCGGGTAACGTTCATCCCAAAAGCCGATATGTTCAATGGCTTTTCGTCGGGCAAGTAAAAATGCACCCTGGGGTTGTTGCACTTCACGCTGAGTTTGATGATCAAAATCACCCATTTTCCAGTAATTAAATTCCTTGTTTCTTCTAAATAGCCAGCTCAATCCAATGGCATGATAAATCACATCTCGATGTCTGGGAAACCGTCGACAGGATGGCTGAATGGTGCCATCAGGATTGCGGAATTGGGGCGAAACGATACCAACTTTATTATTATGAAATTCTTCTATCAAAGGTTGAAAAACATTTGCTGGAAGTTCGGTGTCGGGATTGAGAATCAACGCATATTCCCCACGACTTCGAGCCAATCCCTGGTTCACCGCTCTTGTGAAACCTTTGTTTATTTCGTTGCAAATAATTGACCAATAATGTTTTTTATTCAAATTTGAAAATAATTTTCTTGCGACGGAGACAGTTTGATCGGATGAATGGTTATCGATGAGAATAACTTTGACGAATAGGTTTGAAACCGCTTCTCTTAAGGTATTAAGACAATTTTGGATTTCTTGCTGGTGATTGAACGTAACGATTATTATTGATAAAGTTAACAAATTTATCTGTACTCCAAAGGATTATTCATATTCTTACAATTATCCTAAAAGTAATGAATAAAGATTTAAATAGCAATAATTTTTAACAATTTGATATACTTAAAAAAATAATTACATTTCTTCAAATAATGCAATTTGATTATTTTGAGAAAAGACTGAACGATGAATTATTAAAATTTGAAAAATAACTTGACAATTTTATTTCCTTAGATTATATTTATAGGTAAGCAAAGTATTATAATTTACTCACTTATTGATGAGAAAAATAAATGTTCTATAATCGATCAGAAGAATTAACGTTTCTTGAGAGCAAATTTAGCTCGAAACAGCCAGAATTCCTCATCGTTTGGGGCAGAAGAAGAGTTGGCAAGACGCATCTTTTGAGGGAATTCTGCTATCGAAAGCAGGGGATTTTTCTCATGGCAACCACCGGTTCTTCGCTGGATAATCTGGAAAGCTTCTCCAATACCCTGTCAGATTATTTTAATGATGAACGGCTACGACTTCGCCCATTTGATCGATGGGATGAATTTTTCCTTTATTTGAATGAAAAAATAAAACAGCGTACCGTCATTATCATTGATGAATATCCGTACCTGATTGAAAACAACGCTGCAATTTCTTCAATCCTGCAAAAATACTGGGATTTGTATCTTAGTCAAAACTCAAATCTAATGCTTATTATCAATGGCTCTGCCATCTCAATGATGGAGAAAGAGACGCTAGAATATCGTTCGCCATTGTACGGGAGACGAACGGGACAATGGCTTCTGGAAGCATTCGATGTAATCGAGGCGAATGAATTTTTCGGTTATAAAAGTCTCATACCAGCAATAGAATCGTTCGCCATCACCAGTGGTATCCCCTATTATTGCCAGATATTGAGTCAATACCAGGACATTTTTTCAGCAATTAAAAATAAAATTTTAAGCAAGGGCGAAGTCCTCTATCAGGAAGTCGATTTTTTATTGCTACAAGAGTTCAAAACTCCCAGGAGTTATTTTTCAATATTAAAAGCTATAGCCCAGGGTGCCCATAAATTTGGAGATATTTCTTCCAAAACTGGCTATGATAAATCTAACTTAACCAAATATCTTTACACATTGGAGAGCTTAAAACTCATTCGTCGTGAAGTGCCGATAACAGAATTGCATCCTGAGAAATCGAAAAAGGGATTGTATTTTCTGAATGACAATTTTATCAAATTTTGGTTTCAATTTGTGTTCCCGTTCCTTACTTTGCTTGAAGCAGGTGAGACAGAAAAGGTGATGCAGGAATACATTAAGCCAAAATTTGATCACTATGTTTCTCTAGACATTGAGCCTGTTATCATTGATCTAATGAAAAAAGATATTTTTGAGCTTGGCTTAAAATTTGAAAGAATTGGTAGATACTGGAATAAAGATATTGAAATTGACTTTCTGGGAGAAACAAGGAACAACATTATCGTTTTTGGGGAGATCAAATGGACAACTTCTTCATGCAAAAAGGAAGTTTATTTTAATTTAGTTGAAAAAGCAAAAAATATTGAGATGAAAGATAAAGAGGTCATATATGTTATCGTTTCCAAGTCAGGTTTTGTTCGAGAATTAGAAGTATTACAGAATAAAAATTTGAAGCTTATAGATTTGAGACAATGGGCACTATAACCACATTATCGGAAATCATCTCAAAAAATATCTGATAGCTGAAATTTTAGATCTTCAAGAAGTAGACTTTGAATTGATTCATGTTGCTTTGTTTTCGAGAGCAGTTCAAATTTTTTCGTTCTTCGAGTCCAGATTTCTATGTCGTTTTCAACAAGAAGGATCGACGATCCAATTTTCCTTGACGCCAAATTTTTCGTAACCCATTTTTTTATAAATACGATCATTATCTGTGGAATATGGAGAAAGAATTTCAATGATAAAATCGGGAGCGCCCTGGATATTTTTCGCAGTTAGGATTTTTAAGTTCTCATTAGAAATGAATATGATATCAGGTTGCATGACATATATACTTGAAAAAATAACATCACAAGGAGCAAACAGGACTTCTCCTAATCCGTTTTGAAGGACATAATTATCTAATAATCGAAAGATTTTTTTTAGAACCAACTGATGTTTGGTGGACGGTGTAGGAGTCATATACAGTTCTCCTTCAATTATTTCTTTTCTGATACCATCGTTATCGGGAAAAGTCAAATAATCCTCGTATGTGATGAGATCTCGGGTAGGTTTTGCAGAGGTTGATGTCACTGATTCGCTCATGGCAAACCTCGAAGTTAAGTGAATCATTAATTTTCAAATATAACTTAACAAATTAAATGAAGAATGTCAAGAAAAAATTTTTGGAGAGGAATTTGATGCGTTCATCTATTGTCATTTTCGTTATTTTATTTATAGTAAGCCTTGTTCCCAACTACTCGCAAGAAAAAAAATGCTTTCCGGTTCCCCAAATCGAATTCAATCCCAAGCATTACATCTGTTACAAATCCGATATCCCACTAAAAATCGATGGCAAACTCAACGAATCCATCTGGCAAAAAGCCGAATGGACAGATGAGTTTGTTGACATCGAAGGCGATTTAAAACCAAGACCCAGATTCCAAACCCGCGCCAAAATGCTCTGGGATGATGACTATTTCTACTTCGCTGCGAAACTGGCAGAACCCGATATTTGGGCAACTTTGACTGTGCGAGATGCGGTGATTTTTTATGACAATGATTTTGAGATTTTTATTGATCCCGATGGCGATACCCATGAGTATTATGAGTTTGAAATGAATGCTTTCAACACTGTTTGGGATTTACTTTTGATCAAGCCTTATCGGGATGCTGGCACTGCGGTGAATGCCTGGGAGATTCAGGGATTAAAAACAGGAGTTTTTGTGGATGGCACTATCAATCAACCTGGGGACAAAGACAGGTTCTGGATAGTTGAAGTTGCCATGCCCTGGAAGGTGTTAAAAGAATGTGCCCATAAAGATGCCCCCCCGAAGAATGGCGATCAATGGCGGGTAAACTTTTCCCGTGTGGAATGGCAGGTGGAAGTGAAAGATGGAAAATATCACAAAGCCATTAATCCCAAAACAGAGACACCATTTCCTGAAGATAATTGGGTCTGGTCACCCCAGGGATTGATCAATATGCATTATCCAGAAATGTGGGGATTTGTGCAGTTTTCAGATATAGTAGCAGGTCAGGGGAGAGATGATTTTCATTTTAATCCAGAAGAGAATGCAAAATGGAGGTTGCGACAGGTTTATTATCAACAACGAAATTATTATGAACAATTCGGAAAATATACAGATGACTTTTCGAAGTTGAATTTAAACTATTTAAAAGTTAAAGGATATGAAATCCCGCCGATCATAAAAACAACACAAACGCTTTTTGAGGCAAGCTTAATGAATATTGAGGGGCATCAAAAAATTTTTATTGATCAAGAAGGAAAAATATACGTGAAATAGCAAGGGGAAAAGCGTAGAGTGCATAGCGTCTGTTTCGCACCATGCTCTCAACGCTATGCTTAAGTACCATCGATTTAATAAACAAACTTATATTTTATTAACGGACGAAGGAGGAACCGAACCTTGAACCTGACCTGGCTCGACGGAAGAATTGTGGCTGCTGTGTTTATCTTTATGGTGAGCGGTGTCTATATTAGTAAAAACTTTATGAGAAGTGCTGCGGATTTTCTGGCAGCAGGAAGGATGGCTCGGCGTTATCTGGTAAGTGTTGGACAATGGATCGCAGGATTGGGGCGATTACGATCATCGCTAATTTTAAGATGAACTATGTCGCAGAATTTAATATGACCTGGTGGGGGTTTTTGCAGCGGTGATGTTAGCAGCTTTTGTAGGTACTCACGACACCTATCTCCATTCCTGGGGCAGCATCTTTATTCAGGATGTAATTTTGCCGTTGCAAAAAAAGTCTTTTATGCCTCAATAACATATAAAGGTGCTCTGCTGGTCGATCATTGCAGTGGCGGTATTCATCTCCTTTTTCAGCAAAGTTAAAATATTCTTATGTTTTTCGCTATTACAGGGGCAATTTGTCCTACAAAAACTGGAGAAAATCATGGAACGATATAAAAGCAATCCAATTATCACTCGAAAAGACATTCCCGGAATTCCACCAACTTTAGTGGATGTATCATCGGTTTTTAATCCTGGTGCAGTTAAGTTTGGCAAAAAATATTTGCTTATATTGAGAGTTCAAAATCGGGGACGAGAAACTTTTCTACTCAGGGCAGAAAGTAATGATGGGATTCATTTTACTGTTTCTAATCAGGTCATTCATTTTAGAGGAATAGATAAAATCATAGAAAAAATCTATCACTGCTACGACCCACGAATTACCTGTATCAACGATACTTATTATATCATGTTTGCAATGGACATGGATTCGGGCTGTCGACTGGGATTGGCAAAAACCAAAGATTTTGAAAGTTTTGAATTTATGGACATTGTATCTGATGATGATAATCGAAACGGAATCCTGTTCCCTGAAAAAATAAATGGAAAATATATCCGCCTGGATCGCCCCAATGAGATTGATTTGCCAGACGGTCCGACAACAGGAAGTATCATCCGTCTCTCTGAATCAGATGATTTATTGAACTGGCAAACAGTTGGACCCGTTATATCGGGACGTTCTCATTACTGGGATGAGTTGATCGGCGCTGGTCCCCCGCCAATCAAAACGGAGCGAGGTTGGCTGCAAATCTATCATGGCGTTGCAACCCATTTCGGCAGTGCCAATATTTACCAGACAGGCGTGATGCTGCTTGATCTTGAAAATCCGCTGAAAGTCCTCGGTCGCAGTCGATATAATATTTTGGAACCTAGAGAAATGTATGAGTTAGTGGGGCAGGTGCCGAATGTGGTTTTTCCGAGTGGTGCGATTGTGGAAGAAGTTGATTCAGAGGGTTCCGCGAAATTAGACAGTCAGGTTTTTATTTATTATGGGGCGGCGGATACTTGTGTTTGCTTAGCGGTTTCAACGATTAACGAGCTTATTAATTTGACACAGTCTTAACCTATATTAACGGAGCGGAAAATTCATAATCCGTAAAATTAAACAATTTAATCTCAGAGGAATATCATAATGTGGAATGTCCCGTTGAAATTATTCAAATCGTTGCAAAAATAATGGATATGATCAACTGGATTCTATTGTGCTGAATATGTCACTGCGCCTCTTTGCGATGTGGACGATGTAAACAAGACTGTCGATGAATTCGGAGAACGAGGACTGGTTAGAGGTCATATCTGTTGCTTCGATATCTACAGACGAACTGGCTGCTGGCAGGATGCCTGTTGTTTGTATGAAACTGAAAGAATGATTATTGAAGCCTACGACATTCCCAAATGGGTGCACGAGTTTTTGAGAATTCTTCAGAAACGAAAAATAACCTTTATTAATTCTCTGAAAGGTGCCAAATATGACATTCTGGAACTTGTTGGTGGAGACGCCTCGACAACGGTTATTTCTCAGAAACTATTCAATGAATTTGTTGCTCCGTATGACAGCGAACTCATTAAATTAGCCCAAGAAGCGGGACAGCGGATCGTTTATCATACCTGCGGCGGCATGATGCCAATATTAGAAGACATAGCAGCGATGCAGCCCGATGCCATGGAAACTTTCATCCCTCCAGAAATGGGCGCAGATGTGGATTTAGCCGAAGCCAAAAGACGAATTGGTGATAAAGTATGCATGATCGGCGCATTCGATCAAATTCAATTTTTTAATGAATGTACACCAGAACAAGCAAGAGTCGAAGTGCGTCGATGTTTTGAAGCTGCAGATGGAAACGGGGGATATATCCTTGCCCCATCGGATCATTTTTTCGATACCGATGTTGAATTGATTAAGGCGTTTGCGGATGAAGCATGAACTGTAATTATTAAAAATTATCCCAGCGGCCGGTTGACGCCCAAAGAGTCTGGAGTTTATACGCTGGGTCTCAGTAATGATGATGGCACACGGCTTTATCTCGATGTCAAAATGGTGGTGGATAATTGGGGTGATCATGGGATCATCACGAAAGCGGATACCTTGAAACCTGAAGCGTGAAGAGAATACAATTTGAAGGTCGAATTCTATGAAAATGGCGGCGGTGCGGCTGTTATTTTAGGCTGGCAGCGGATCGATGTGGATTCCATCGCCAATGCTGTGACAATTGAAAAGCAAAAAGCGCTGGACATTGCCCGAACCTCCGATGTAGTCCTGCTCTGTGTCGTCAATACAGCCGACATTGAGATTTAAGGCAAGGATCGCGATCATCTCAATTTACCAGAGGGACAGGAGAAATTAATTTTAGCCGTGAGCAAAGCCAATCCCTGAACAATTGTGGTCTTGAATTCAGGTGCGGCGATTCTAATGAATAATTGGATCGATCACATCGCAGCTTTGCTAGAAGCCTGGTTTCATGGGTGGGAGGGCGGCAATGCCCTAGCTGATGTGCTGTTCGGCGATGCCAATCCGTCGGGCAAATTGCCCACCACATTTCAGAAGCGCTGGGAGGATGCTCCTGCTTACAGCAATTACCCTGGCGAGGATGGAGTGGTTCATTACGCTGAAGGAATTTTTGTGGGCTATCGTCATTTTGATAAAGCGAACATCGAGCCGCTGTTCCCCTTCGGATTTGGATTATCTTACACCACCTTTTCCTATCGCGATTTAAATATTGAGCCAACAGAGTTGACTCCAAATAGAAAAATAACGGTCAGTCTGATGGTAGAAAACACTGGCTCCCGTGCTGGCGCTGAGGTCGTTCAACTCTATGTGCAGGATCTTGAAGCCGGCGTCGCGCGACCCATGAAAGAATTAAAGGGATTCAAAAAAATTTTTCTTAAGCCCCACGAAAAACAACGCATCAGCTTTGACATGGATCAGCAGGTGTTGGCTTTTTATGATATTGTGAAAAAGGATTGTGTGGCTGAGCCAGGAAAATTTCAGGTGCTATTGTGATCATCTTCGAAGGATATTCGGCTGGAGTGCGGGTTTGATCTGAAATAATAGGATTGCTTCCAAAACAATGGATGGCTGTAAGGCTGCGATTGATGAGTTAGTGATCTTGGAAAATATATTTTTTGATCATATTTTGAGTGAATGCTAACGCCCCTTGTTAACGGCTTAGCGAACAAGGAAGAAGTATGGTTTTCGGAGTAATTCTTGGCTCAGAATCGTCTCACTTCACCAAGATACCATTCTTAGCATAATCTACCATTAGAGATTTTTCAGTCTTCCATTCTTCAGGCGTAAACGCAACCGCATCAATTGGGGCTAAGACGTTGTAAATGGCTTCAGTTAAAATATCAATCCGCTCCCAATAGCTTTTGTCAGCAAAGCTTGGCGAGATGACAACCACGTCAATATCGCTATCCTCGCGGGCTGTGCCAACTGCATGAGAGCCGAACAGAATAAGCCGCTCAACGTGAATGTTGATTGACTCCAGCGCTTTTCTGAATTGCCTGACTGTTTTTAAAACTGCCTCTTGAGCCATTTCAGTACGTCCTTGCTTTTAATGATTATATCTTTCGTGATTCCTTCGGTATAGGCGGCTTGTATTTTTGCCAAATCATCAGGGTAGCGAGTTGCAACGCTGGCAGTATTCAACTTGGTGATGAATTTTTCTAATTCAGGTTCAGGTCGTTTGCCAATTTTATTCAACATATAAAGCAAGTTATGAGTTTTGGGCGGCACTTCATTCAAGACCTTGGAATAGAGACCCTTCAGAGCTTTTTCGACGGATAAATGACACATGAAAACAGCATAAAAATAACGACCACTGCCAAGCATAGCATCAGCGGTATCCATATCGTAATCAGCTTGTTTCAGCCATTCTTGGTGTTTGTTATTCATTTAATATCCTTCATGTAATGTCCGAATGCAACCAGTGCTTAGCAAAAGTATCAAAACCGGGATGATACTTTTGATAACCTTCTTTTGATCTGTAATAATGGGCTTCGCAAATCATTAAAATAGCTTTTGTGAGTGTTGTAATATTGTCGTTGGTTTTTATTAATTTATAGGCTTCCTTTTTATATTGACCACGTTCAGGTAAGTCCATGGTTCACCTATATTTTTTATTAGAGATTCTAATTTTCTATACGTTTTTCTGAAAACTTGATCATTTTTTTACAATCATGAAAATCATAGCAACTTTGTTTTATGGGCCTTCTGCTGAGCCAGGAAATTTTAATTATATCAGCAATTAACTTTGACTGGCTGTTTGATAAGAGATTTTTTAAAACAGTTGTTACCTTTAAGCCTTTGCGTCTGTCTAGTCGGGCAGCGTGTCTATTGTTTTTGTTTTTTTGGTTGAAACAACTATCTTGTAAATTACAAAAATCAAAATTAATCCAGCAACAGCGATGGCTAAATAGAGAAGATAGTTGCGACCACTAGGCTGAACGACTGTGACGTTCTTAATTGCTGCTTCATACCGGGCTAGCAGGGCTGACTGATTTCCTGTTACATTATTTTTAGCGAAAATTTCATTATACTTTTTCATGCGTTCATAGTTATTTAACAGGTCTCTATAACCCACTGAATCGACCTCGCCTATGGTTTCGACTCGCTGAATTTCAGACGTGATGGCACCGTTGAAAACATTATCGAGATTTTTATCCATGAGGATCATCTGAATCTGGTCATTTTTTGCTGCAGTTTCGCCTATCAGAATTTCAGAAATCGCATTCATGTAATTGGTGCGTTCTTGAGATAGCGCGGCTAATTGTTCCTCCATTTTTTTGCGTTCTGCCCTGTTTGCCGTTGCAGCCTTCTTCATCTTTTCTAAATTAGCCGCTATAGTTTGATATCGGGAGTTGATGGCGTTGATTGAATCCGTCAGCGCCAGAACAAATCCTGTGAATTTTTGGGACAGCTTCTCGACAATTCCAGCCGAGGCAAATTGCTCGATCTGCATGAAAGCAGAATTGTTGCGTAGCGCTTCGCGGAATTCAGGATCGAGCTCATAACTGGCAAGGATAGAATCCCGTTTTGCTAACAACTGCTCGCTGGCTGTTTTAGCCTGCTGGGTGAATTGATTCACAACTTCTGTAGATGGCGAAACATCAGGAAATACCAATTCAGTTTCAGTCGTGTTGTAAAGCTGCTCCAGGGCACTGGCAATGCTTGCCATCGCGTTGGCAGCGTTTTCAATCTTGGGCAATAGCTTATTCTTGAAGACGCCATTGGGGTCGAGTTTAGGATCCATCATAATCTGTGCTTTCGCATCTGAGATCTTTGTTAGCGCTGTTATATAATCACCATTAAGCAGCGCCTGCTTGGCGGCATCGTACAGCTCCTGCACATCCTGAGCCAAGACGAGTTGTGCCCATAAAAGCGCACCCAGAACCAGCAATTTACTTACCGCATTTTTCATGTACGTTTCCTTTCTTGTCAATGAATACTTCTGTTTTATTAAAGCGGAATTTCACACAAGCATTTTCCCTCGAACCGTAACGCGAGAAAGCGATGTCATTATAAACGTCAGCTTTGTCGTCGGGCGTGACATCAATCGCCTGGTACTTACCAGATAAGCCATCGTCTTTCGGCTCAACCATCCATACGTGCTTAAAATTTTCGGCACAGACAAAGTACTTGCCATAATTCTGGATCAACTTGATTCTCTCAACCGGAACATTCTCTGCTTTCAGAACTGAATTAAGCCACAACACACCGAAGAATTGCTCATCATTACCGATGGTAACTGAGCTATCCGCCGAAACCTTGAGATCCATCGACACGGAATATTGTTCGAATTTTACAATACTCGCAGCACATTTGAACAACACAAAGACTGCGACAAGAAAAATTAACCGTTTCACATAGCCTCCTAAATTATGAGTTAGTTTTATTAAAGAGCTACATAGTTTTTTTGGTTATTATACCTCTACATCGTTATATTTGAAATTGCAGAAGTGCGGTGCCATTATCCGCTAGTGGGCAATTAGCGTCAAGCTAAGCATTATTTCTTTACAATGCACTCCCTTTCGTCCCACTTAAATGGAAATTTTTAACCAAATCTGGTTAAGTAGTAATACTCATTCATTTTTCAGAACTTGTCGAGGTCGGTCATGACCAGCGACAAGACTATTTTACCCACTTAAATTTTCGTTCTAATATATCAAAAAATTTCTATTTGTCAAGGAAAAAATTATAAAGCTAAGAAATTTTAATTTTACCAGAGATGAATTTTAACTTGCTTTTTAATTACAGATTTTTTAAAATAAATGCAGAGTGAAAAGTAGTTAGTTGTGAGTCGTCAGTGGTCAATTGTGAGTGGTTAAGGCTGAATGATAGGATACTTACTTGCTACTCACCACTCATAACACACTAATATATATCCGTTAGAAATGAAATAAATTTGAAAAAATTAAAACTGTGGAGAAAAATCATGGATTTTAATAAATTAAGAAAGTTAGCCGAAGGCAAAACAAAAATTATTTATGAAAACCCTAATGATCTTAAAACAGTCTATATGGTTTTTAAGGATGATATTACTGCGGGCGATGGCGTGAAGCATGATATTCTTGAAGGAAAGGCGTTGCTGGATTGGCAGACCAATCGGGATATTTTTGAATTTCTGAATCGCATGGGTCTTGAAACGCACTACATCAATAGCCCTCAGGAAAAAGTTAGCCTGGTCAAAAAATTGGATACCAAGATCAATCTTGAAGTTGTGACCCGAAGAGTGGCAGCAGGCTCGATTTTGAAATGGGGCAATATTGCCGAAGGAACCCGTTTTGATCCATTGATCACACAATTCCATTACAAAGATGATTTTTTACACGATCCCATGCTGGATAACGTCTTTATCGATCACATCGTTCGAGACAAAGGAAGCCAGGAATTTGCGGTTATGCGTGAAACCAATGAAAAGGTTTTTGTTTTATTAGAAAAAGCATTTGCCCAATTCAAAGTTCAACTAATCGATTTCAAATTGGAATATGGTATTGTTGATAGTAAAGTTTTAGTCATTGATGAAATCACAGGCGGGTCATTTCGGCTCTGGCCCTATGCCAAAGAGAATCCAAATCTTGATCAGCCTAATGTTTTGAGTGAACTGGATCCTTCGGGCAGGCTGGATAAGGATATTTATCGGAGGGGGGAAGAATTGAGTAAGGTAAAGTCTAAATTTCAGGTGGTTGCAGATATTACAGCAAAGTTTAAAGATTTGAAAATGTAAATTTTTGAGATATTGGAAGGGAATCGGTATGGAATAATGTCTTTCTATATCGATTTGTTATGATTAGTTTTCGAATTCAATTGAAATAACTTTCAGATCATTTTGCTATATGAAATCCTATCTGCTTAAAATGATCATCATCTGTGAAAGCAACAGATATACCCAACTTTTTCATTATGGCAAAACTTGTGCAATCAACATACGAAAAGTCTTTATCATCATATTGGTTTGCAATCTCCCAAGCAGTATCCTCGATGGCTTCTGTTATTCTTATGTAACTGATCGTCCTGTTTTCTGACATCGCCTTTAACTTTTCATCGAATTTAATATCTGCCTTATGATCCTTGCCACGAACAATAATCAGCGTATAAGTTTCGGAAAAAATAAAATTTGTTGTGATGTAGTGAAAACCTTCGGAAATGTACTTTTTATTTAGCTCGACTGCCAGTTCATGATCTTTATCCTTCCGATTGGACAAAGCGTACCAAGCCCACGTATCAACAAAAATCATTTTTCTGTTCATCGTGAATTTCCATACAAATATTTATCATGGTTAGATGCTGTATCGTTTGGTAAGTCATGGCCATCGAACAACCCATTTCCAAGCTTAAGCAGAAGATTGTTACTGTCTTTACCTCCTTTAAATTCTAAATCGACAGAGTTTTCTTTTTGTCGATGTTTTAAAAATAGAATAAAATCTAATACTTCACGGACAGTATCTTCTTTTAACTCTTTGATATTTTTCATTATTTCAGTTTCAAGTTCTAAATTTCTCATTTACATAACTCCTTTGTAAAAGGAATAATTTCTCAATTGATACTCCTTCTAGCCTTTCTGGACAAAAGGAAAGAAGGAGTCAAGTTGGAATTAAATAATTTACGGAAACTTCACTTCAATCCCAAACCGTGGCTTACCCCGAATTTTTAATTTGAATGGATCGATATCATCAGTTATTGCTTGACCGACATAATAGTCAGCTTTTAAAGTTTGAGCAAATTCCACACTATATCCTGCAAATAAGTGAACATCGATGATACCTGCTGGAATGCCAAAACCAACTCCTAAAATTGGCTCAATGGTTCGTGATATGCGGAAGCCACCTAATAAATGAAAAGAAGTCGCCATAGTCTTTGCTTTAGTGTCAACTGCCTTGAAATGATAGTTTATCACTCCAAACGACGCCAGATCGCCCTTGGGTTTGGGCCGAACGACGATCTTACCGTTATCGATGATGAAATCGACATCTTCCACGCTGGTTACTGCCGTGGCAATGCCGTAGCTCCATTTTTCTAATGATGAATTGTCGAAAACAGCCCGGGCAAGAAACCTGTCGTCATAGAAGTCTTTTTTAACGATAATTGAAATATCACAGTATTTTTGAAATTTCTTGGGGATCTCAAACTTGCGCACATCGATCCAGGTTAGATTTTCTCCCACCACTTCCACAGTGGGGCCAGTAATAATGGGAAACAGTAAAAGGAAGTTCAATAAATTTTCTTCAAAATAAGAACCTTTACGGGTAATGACAGTCGAAAGGTAGTGTTTAGCGGTATCTTCTCGAGAGATGAAAATGTAATAAAGTGAATCAGCTTGCAGTCCGTAAAGTCGTGTATCAAGGAAATGGGCATTCCCATGAAACATACCGATAGCCGTCTCTGTGGGATTGAAATTAGCCACAACGATGTAATAGTGATTTTTCTTTATCTCAAAACCAGATAAATCAATGAGTTTCTTCAAACTATCTGCTGCCCAGGTCGCGAAGCCATCACGATAAAAACGCCAGGCCTTGCCAAAAAGATCCTCTTTATCATCGACGACAATTGGGGCTCCCGGAACTGATTTGGGAATTATTATTTGTTGTTCCTGAGCCATTGAATTAGTAATAAGAACCATAGTAACAATCATTGAAATTTGAACTATTTTTTTCCACATTTTTTTCTCCTTTACTGTGTAGGTTAATGAATTATTTGTTTAATGAACAACTTACAAATGATGTTGATAAAATCCCAAATANNCCAAATATTCGTTGACCGAAACAGTTCCTATTTTACCATGACTTAGATAGTCTATGTTTGGAATTTGATTTTTCGGTCATTGGAATCCAGATTTCATTAGTTTTAGGCGCAGTTTTGCTAGAACTTCTCATCATATTTCGTCCACAAATCATCACCGAGCTTCCAGGCCGCTTTAACGACTTTCTCCCCCCAATTCATACTGTATTGGGTTAAGAATTCTTTTGCCTTTTTAGGATCGTCCTTGTAAAGCTCTATAGCCTTTTGTTCGATTTCGTTTTGAATGGCGAACAGTTCGGCTTGAAGAGGTTTCCAGAAAGCTTCCACATCCTTGCGCATGTCGCCCCAACGTTGTGCCGCAAGCGTACTGGCTCGATTGAATGCCCACCAGGCTGAATCACGATTAAAACCATTTACTCTACCCGGTGTTTTGAACGACTGTGGCACATCGCTAATGGAACAATAAAGCGGGACGTATATCGAAGTTGCTACGTTATCGAAAGCGAGCCAAACTACCCCACCGATTTCATTGGGGATGTTGTCTCGGGATTGTGTAATCGTAGCATACATGGTGTACCATCGAGCAATAGGCCGTTCCCCGCGCCAGCCCCAGCCACCGTTGATTTTGAAGAGCTGATTCATATCATAAGGCATGAAGGGATTAGCAAATGGAGAGATCACTGTTTTTCCATCATTGTTCGAACTAGTAATATTTTTAACAAAATTAAAATCCGTGCCTTCAAAATAATCCTTAAAAATAGAAACCAGCTTCTCCATAGTTACCAGCGTGTCTGGTTTTGCAGAAAAAGGATAATTTTCTGCATTGGGATGAAGTTTTAAAGATGGAGCCACCAGATCTAAAACGCGCCATTCTCGTCGTCTTGCTGCAAAAGAAGTACGACCATCTGGATCATAAGCGTAACAAAATTCAAAGGGGCCATTGTCAGGGTTCCACCAGCCACTGTCCTGGGCAACCTGAAAAATGTTTTCAGATGCCATAAAATAATCAGGATTATCAAGATCGATTTGTCTAATTCGACTGGCATTGGCATTCACCGAAACATGGTCGTCAGGTACTCGCTGTGCCACCCAGATCGAACCGACATTTCCTTTGCCAGGACCAACAATCTCCAGATGCCAGACTTCTTTGGTGTCGGCAACCGTCAAACATTCCCCTGCATTATTATAACCGTATTTTTTCGTCAATTCACCAGCTAACTGAATAGCCTCACGAGCCGTCTTGCACCGTTCGAGCATAAGTCGCACCAGTTGCTGACAATCGATTAATCCTTTGTCGGATTTCAGTGTGGGACGTCCACCAAAAGTTGATTCTCCTACTGCTAACTGTTGGTCATTCATGCAGGGATAGGCTGTGTTAATATAGCCGTAAGTATATTCTACTTGGGGAATTTCTCCAACTGATAGATATTTATAAGTCGGCATAGCTAATGAATCTTCATTAGTGCGCTTCAATATGGTCATCATATCGCCTTTTGGGTGTTTTTTGATAGGCATAATATCCAGCCAAGAGCGGGTGCGATGGCTGTCGCAGGTATGAGATGTGGTGACCCAGCCTCCAGCAGAGGCGTTCTTGCCGACTGTTATAGTTGTACAGCCATCTGGACGACCGTCTACCCAGTCACAATAAGGTTTGCTCATATTGGAATTAATTTGTGTGAATCCGTTAATCAAGAGAATGATCTGGAATAGCGAAATCATTACTGACAGTGAAAAAATTTTTAAAGTCGTGTTCATACTAACTCCTATGCTTGAAACCTTCCATAATCCAATTTAGACGTTTTGAGCAATCTTGGCGATTTTTTTTGTTTAATATAATTCGATAATCAAACCAATTGAAATAACTTCTAAAATAAACAAAAATTTACTAAAAATCAAGCTTTATCTGTTATTTCTAAGGAAGATCCTGATCAAAATTAATTTTTTTTAGAAATTATTGTTAAAAGCTTTAATACTTTCCTGCCTTAGCAAAAAATCCACCGTAACAATTGCTGCCATCGCTTCTACAACGGGGACAATTCTTGGGACAATGGTTGGGTCATGGCGACCTTCAATTTTAATTTTAGCAGAACTACCGTTTTTGTTAACAGTATCTTGTTCTAAACCAATTGATGCAGGAGGTTTCACGGCCGCTCTTAAAATAAACTCCTCACCAGTAGTAATTCCGCCCAATACACCACCCGAATGATTGGTGCGTGTCCCTATTTTATTACCTTTATTAACAAAAACATCGTTATTCTGAGAACCCTTTAAATTGGAAACCGCAAATCCGTCACCGATTTCAACGCCTTTTACTGATCCAAGCCCCATAATGGCATAAGCCATGACTGCTTCAAATTTATTGAAAACGGGATCGCCCAGACCGGGTGGTAAGCCAAGAATTCTCAACTCTACAATCCCGCCAATAGAGTCTTTTTGCTCTTTTACTTTATTAATCAATTCAATCATTTTTTGTGCGGCTTCTCGATCTGGTGAGCGAACAATATTTTGCTCAATTTCTGCTCGATCCAAAACTTTGGAATAAATGTTTCCTATTGCTCGTGTGAAAGCATAAATATCGATATCAAATCTCTTTAACACTAACTTTGCGACGGCACCACCCGCAACCCGCGCTGCGGTTTCTCGACCTGATGCCCGACCTGAACCACGGTAGTCTCGAATACCGTATTTCACATCGTAAGTAAAATCCGCATGTCCAGGACGCCATTTATCTTTGATGACTTCATAGCTGAGGTTGTTAATATCTTGATTAAATATCTCCAACGTAATTGGCATCCCAGTCGAAACATTATTAATAACTCCTGAACGCAGAAGCGCCTTATCCCGCTCGCTTCTCGGACTTGTGATGTTACTTTGTCCAGGACGGCGACGATTTAATTCATGTTGGATAAAATCTAGGGATATTTCAATTCCCGGGGGACAGCCATCAATGACGACGCCAATACTATTCCCGTGAGATTCGCCCCAAGTTGTAATTCTAAAAATTTTTCCAAAACTATTGCCCATGTATCTGATTCTCAAAAAGATTACAGAGTTGGTTAATTAAAAAATTTCCCGACCATTTTAAAATGTCGGGAAATTCCTAGATGTTAATTTATCGATATAAATTTTTCTAAACAAAACTTAAGTTGTAAGCTGGGTTAACAACTCCACTATTAAAATTTCACGTGGATCCAGTTCTTTGTCAGCCATGGTCATATCTTTGACTAATTTAATAACCTTTTTCATCTCATTTACAGTACATTCATTTCTTAAAACCAATACCGCTTCTTTAATCATTTTTTGTGTGTTATCTTTGAGTAGTTGTGTATTTTCCTCCAATCCTCGTTCAATTTCTTCTTCAGAACAATCTAATTCATTCTGGAGAACATCAAAAATCAGTTGCTTTTCTTCGTCGGTTACTTTGCCATCCACCATAGCAGTGACATTCAACAACGTCAAAATTGCAGCCCTTTTGTTCATCTTTTTTCTCCTCAAGAAATATATTTAAAGTTATATGAGTTATTATCAATTAATGTTGATCATAGATTTGATAAAAATTTCCCGCAGATGATAAAACTCCCAAATCATTTTAGTTCACTTTTGGCACTTTAAACTTAACACTTTGTTATATTTCATACTTGTCAAATTTTAATCCATCTGGTATAGGAACTTTTTCCTGGTAAATATCCCAATAGTAAGTTCTGGCTTCTCCTAATTTGTAGTATAATTCATGAGATTCATCAGTATGTTGCTCAGCAATAATTTTGCCCATATTATCTACCAACAATAATTTTTGTGCCCGATTGAGAATGCCAGCCGTTCCGATACTGCAAATTGCTACAACTTCATTTTTCTTTGATCGCTCGATTAACTCGCCATAACTTATATCTCTCTCGACGACTTTCACGTCCATTTGATTTAAAATTGCACAAATTCCTTGAATCGTAACTGATGGTAAAATTAAATTGCTTTCTGGAATCTTCACCACTGTTCCGTCTCGAAGGGCAAATAAGCAGCAGGATGAGTCCCATTCAGTGATTTTTCGCGATTCCAGAGAATCATGAGGACGATCGTCCAGAAATAGAGCTGAACCCGCTTCAGGGAGAATTTTTTTTGCTGCATCGACTGCTTTCACACTCATCAAATAGTTAATTCCTAATTTCAGACATCCTGTACCATTCACACTACATGCTCGAACGAGATTGGGAACAACCACGCCGCTAAATGGTTCACCGAGGTATCGATCGTAGCGACAGACTACCGCACGAATCGAAGGATTTCCTGGGAAAGTCACTCCAATTGATTGTTCTTCATCAACAGTAAAGGGTCGGAAATAGCCCTGGGCTTTTAATTTTGCCATTTCTTCGAAGAATGAAATCATTGATGACTCTCCAAAATATCTCAAAAATAACTCAACCATTTGGTCAATCGTTGGTACCATCCACTGTTGTTTTTCACTTAAATTGTAAGCAATGCCCCTTTGAAATCGCTCCAAATTTTTATCCAGATTCAAAAATATCACTTCAAATTTTCCTCGATCATTCTTTTTACAAAAAAATCGTATCCCTTCAAAGGCTAAACACAAACCATAATGAATTGAACGTGAAACTGCAAAAATTTTGCCATCAGCGCCCATGGTATCAAAAGATTTATCAGAAAGAAAATATCGCATCTGGGTCGTTGCCCATTTTATTCCTTCAAAACCTGCCATCGACTGTCCTCCATTTTTGAATGGTTGTAGCTTGTGATAAACAAAACCAGAAAAAATGGCAGAATTACTTTATCTCTCGATTAAAAAAACAATCCTACCTTTTTTGATTAAGCCTCTATATTTTTATGAGTCTTGTTTGGTGAACTTGCAGGAGATCTTCTCACTAACAATCGATACATCTATTCAATTGAATATCTCCATCCACGTCTTTTTTTATTTCTTTGTGACGGTTAATATAAAAATTCACAGAAAGAAAGTCAATAATTAATAAATAACCATTTTTTTAAGTGCCTCCTCTGTCGATTTAATCAAAGGCTCAATCGAAATTGGCTTCCCCACAGCCGCGTTCATCCAGGCATCGGGAGTAATCGAACCCAATTTACACATCCGCTCCATTTCTGTTGCCAGGTTTTTATCTTTCAGATATTGCTCCATTTGAAATGAAATAATATGCCCCAATGGATAATCAGGAGAATACAGACCTGAATGAATGATATGAGAATATATTGCCAATAAAATTTGATTTTTTATCCCTAAAACAGGGGCATAATATTTATTCCAAACATCTTTGGCAATGGCCTGAACCGCTTCATTCAAGTCGACTGGTGAAGCATCGGGATGGTCATACATCCAGCGCCAGATGTACATATCCAACAGACCGACACCGGCGATTTCAAAGGTCGACCAGAAGGTATCCAATGCCTTTAAATGTTCTGCCATTGGATCTTCCTTTTTGAGATCTAGTAATTCAAGATCGCGCGATTGAAAGACAAATGCAAAGCCTTCTGTAAAAGCAGTATTCGGCACACCTTGCAATAGCGTATGATCAATTCCATTTAACGAAAAAACTTGTTCTACATTGTGTCCCAATTCGTGAATGGCAATATTAAAGCCTTTGTAATTCATGCCATTGTCAGTCACACGAGTGCGGAGATGGGCATTATCTTCCCGTCTGCCTGCTCCCCAGGCATGCCCTGAACCTCGGGCAGGATCAACAGTTATCTTATTACTCAGAAATTCTGCTTTCTCAGGAGAGAATCCTAAATTTCTCAAAATATAAGTTAAATCTTCTTGAAAAACAACTACATTAGGATAGCGGTGTTGAATAATTGAGTCCAGCATTGATTCCTGATAGGCACCTCGTGGCTTGAAACCGTTGTACCAGATATCAAAGGTTTCCAATTTTCTACCCAGTCGCTTTTCGATTAAAGCAGCGACATCTTTTGCTACTGGAGCTGAAAGCACTGAAATTAAGAGTTCCTCAAACTGTTTTTCTGGAATCTCCCTTTCTTCTTGAAATTTGCGATCGATATAGTTAGGAAGATGTGGATAATATGGGTCAGCCATCCGTTCAGCTTGAAATATTTCCAATAGATGTTTATATCGGGTATTTGGTTCCGCATCATTACTCACAGATTGACTGTTTGAAGTCACCGTGTTGTTCTCAGGGTCCCAATCCACTTCAGCATTATCAATAACAACTTTTAGAATATCCTGTCTGATAATTCGCTCCATCACTTTTTGAATCATCTTCTGTCGTCGGAAACCAACAGGATTGGCATATTGCGCTTTGAGTTCATCTCGTATTCCCCAATGGCTGATCAGTTTTAATCCTTCGGGAAATAATCGTTCTCCCTCAGGCGTAACCAGATTGTGCATGTAAATATTGTAATTACTAATGTAGTGATCAGCAGCAACATAAGCCTGGGAGATTTTTTGTTTCACATTAGATAGTATACGAGCTGCAAAACGTTGCACCAGTCGAGCTTGCGCCCATTGTTCCCGTGTCCATTCGGGACCGAGCTGGAGTCGCTGATCGAGTGTATAAAGTGGAAAATTCAATAACGTTGTAAACGCAATTTTTGTTTTAAAGAAATCATCATTCAGGTGGGCAAATGGATCAAAGTTCGCGAATAGCATATCGGCTGGTAAATTGGGACCCATATCGAGATGGATCGGCTCTTGAAGAACCAACTGTAGTTTTAAGTTCAATCCGTAAATCTGTTCGAAATTTTTTTCATATCGCTGAAAGGTTTTTTCTAATATTTCGGGATCGCTAATATATTGCTCCTCACAAAATTGTGCAAATTCTTCAGCGGTGCCATCTTCTTTACTCCAGAGATTGGCAACCTGATTTACTCCTTGTTCGATCCGTTCAGCATGTTGCTCACCAAATTTTTCTTTAAGATTTACAATAACCTGATCTGTTTTGAGTTGAGCAGCAGAAATTTTCTTTTTAGGCTTCATTTTTTCTCCCTTTTCACACCCTCCAACAGCAATAATTATGATGAGCAAAATGGTTAAAATGAAATAAGAAAATAGGTTTAAGAGTTTTGAAACGTACTTGATTGCGGTCGGTTTCATCTCGCCTCCTTATTAAGTTCATGATTTTCTGAAGACTCCAAACTTGCCAAAGACTCGTGAAGCTCTTTCTTCATATCAGTCTAGAAATTTTGTATCGATGTCACCAGCTTTTTCAATTTCTCCCATTCGAGGAAGAACGAATAAGAGTGTCGATAGAAATGCCTAAATGCGAGATAGTCAGCCATTATTCGTGCCAATTCTACCGTGATGATACTGTTTCTTTTTTCTGTTTGTTGAGTCATTTGAACCAAAAGGTCTCGATGCCATTGGGAACCGCTGGGGACCTTCTCATCAATTCCCTTAGCAATAGATAGAAAGATATTTTCCACCCTATTATAAAAAGAATGCAATACTGAAGCGATTGTTGTTATTTCGATCAGATCAAGTTCACGTTCTTGAGTTCGCTGTAACAATTCAAAGTAGACTGCAAAAAGTTGGTCGATCTGTTTGATCTCAATTGTTATTTGAGTGACAGTATTTTTCTTAGCCAATTCAGACAAGGGTTCTCTCCTTTTGCAGGTAATCAGTGAAAGGATCCTGAATATCTAAATTAACGAGATCGACTGGGTGATCCAGTTCCATAATCAGCCGACACAATAGATTAAAGAAACGACTTCGCGGACATCCTCGAATAGCCAAGTCAATATCTGAACCATCTCTGATCTTTCCTGTTACTCCAGAACCAAAAAGAAATATCTCGGAACAACCTCCGTCTCTGAGAATTCCTACTACTCGATGGAAGTCTTTTTGTAAGATTTCTGGAATAGCAAAGTTATCAGTCTTTATAATTTATTTTTACCTGTACTTACACTTACATGTATAAGGGGGTGAGAAAAATAAAATGCAGTTGGATATTATGTTAACTTTAGTAAAAACAATAAAAGAAAATTTTAAGAATTACAAGTTAAATTTTCTCACTCCCTAAATATATTTTGTATTTTTGATATCTATTTTTGTCTAATCCTCAGCTTTTACATCAGTATCGTACAAAATAATTACATCATTATCAAGTAAAATTATTTTTATTTTTTTCCTTAAAAAACCGTGGTAACAACCATCACCGATGCACTTAAAATCGGAACACTAAAATTATCATCTACTCCAATTGGAACAACCTCTGCTACAGTTGCAGCTAGGCAACCAACACTCCAGGTTAATATTGGTAAATAAAAATAATGAGATAGAATATATCCACAAATGACGCAGGCACTTAAAAAAGCCATACTACCTTCTAAGGTTTTGCCAAATATAGGTGTCTTGCCATATTGGAGTCCGAAAAATTTACTAAACAAATCTCCGAATACAACAAAAGTCAAGGCAGCATAAGCAATCGCCTCATTGAAAATTAGAAAAGTAATAAAAGCTGAGACTAAAAAAATTGTCATCGATGAAAATTTCGCTGCCTCTTTTTCTTTAAAAGCCTGTGGTATATTCTTCAGGATCAAAATATTTACGCCCTTATGGAATAGTCTCACACCATCGACAACAATGAAGAACAACGCCACGCAGCCGATGATCATTAAGGCGATTTGCCTTTCAAAAAGCAAATAGAAAACAATAAAGAGAACAGCAAGTGGTCTAAGAAAAAAACGCCACCAGATAATCGTTTCTCTGGTTTTTTGTGTTAGTTCAAATGTTCTATTTTTAATAAGGTTAGAAATATTGATGAATAAAATATACAAAATAAGTATAGCCAGGAATATTGTAATCGGAACCAGCGGGGCTTGATATAAAATTTCATAGATCAAAAATGGCAGAACAATCAATCCAATAACCTCTCCCTTGCGGGACATGTAAAGTATTAGTAAACAAATAATTCCAATCACAATCATAGACATCCAGGGAAGCCACATATTTTTTAACACAACAACAAGGAAATACAATAGTAATCCGACCGTTGTAGCGACACCCTGTCCCCCTTTGAAATTCAGATAAAAGGGAAATACATGCCCCATGACAGCGGCGCCCCCACAAACGTAACTCACAGATTCAGACACGCCAATTGCTCGTGCCAGAAACATCGAAAGCAATCCTTTGCCGACATCATAGAATGCGGTAATTGTAGCAGCCTCGATTCCGATCACTTGAGAGACATTCATCGTGCCCGCATTTCCCGTGCCATGCGCTCTGATGTCAATCCCCTTAAGCCATTTCCCTAAGAAATACGATGGAGAAACAGCTCCGATTAGGTACGAAAGAACAATCGCAATAATAATTGTTATCGTCATCAGTGTTGACACCTCCCTCCGTTTATTTGTTCATACACGGATGACAAGCTTTGGTGCGAAATCAACGATTTTACATTATTCTAAAACTTACTCAAGTTGTCTCACATGAAGCACTTCATTTTCTTTTAATGGTTCTATTTTTGGTTCCTCAACGACTACCACTGTGATGGTTTGACCAGTTGCATTAAAAACGTCAAAAGAATATCCATCTTCTTCGGCACTTCTTTTTTGATGATGATCTACGATAGTTGAGATATCACCACGACGAAACCCATAGCGTGGAAACTCTTCTTTTAAAGCTACATTAGTATAAAGATCATAGCACCTAATTAATGACTCTGTTGATTTAGTTTCAATAAATAGCAAATCACCATATCGTGTTCTTTCGATAAGTACTACATCTAAGGGTAATATTTGATCTTGAATATCATTCACTAACTATTTCCTCAGCACGACCCGAAATCCCACATAATCTATCCTCGGTGGCTGATACTTCTGTTTTGGATCTGTGGGCACAATCGCCGATCCCCCCATAATTTTGCGTTGACTATCCTCTGAAACATACCATTCCGCAACATTACCATCAATATCAAAGATCAACAATTCATCTGACATTGGCTTGCGAGAGCCGACTTCCATCAATAATAATCCTGATAACTCCAGTTCAGCAATTGTCGGCTGTAATTCTTCCACTTCGTCAGGAGTTGGTGAATAACCAGCCCAATAATCCAGATTGTTTTCATTTTTCTGATTTTGCTTATTCTTCGTCCCGTTTGCCAGAGACACCAGTATGCCTCCCTTTGTCACAAAATAACCAAAAAAGCCCAGATGCCATTTCCAATTTAGAGAAACATGGTCATACTTTTTGGTTTTTAGATTAAAATAATAAAGGGTTCTCACGCTCACATAATCATCATCTGGATTACTTGCTAATGGCTGTGCGTAATAAAAGCCAGCACCATCAACTGTCCACTGAAAGCCAGTTAGCTTCATATTTTTCTCTGTGAAAATTTCTTCAACGGACTTTCCTTGTAGATCATACAGAAATTTTTTAGGAGGCATACGATGATCGTAAGAGCAATGGACATCCTGACTTTCATTTGTCACTACCCAGCGTCCATCAGGGGAGATGGCAAATTCAGAGAGTTTTCCAGAATTAAAACTAAAACGCTTGACTTCTTTAGATTTGATATTGATTTGAAACAATCGGACAGGCCAAAAATGTTCCTGATCACCAACGACAATAGCGTCATCTTTTTTCTCTTTCAATTCATTTTCATAATAAGTTGGATCTTCACGAGCCGAAAAAATGATGTGTTTTTCATCTCGCCACTCAAAGGATTGAACGCCGTTTTTTAAATCCGTAATTGACCAGGCCTCACCGCCTGTTGAATTCATCAACATGATTTGTTGCCCCTTCTCTTTTTCTCTGGTGGATAAAAACGCAATTATGTTCCCATCTGGAGACCATTTCGGATTCCGCTCGCTATGTTTACCGCGAGCCAATTGCACTTGAGTGCTATCTACCAATGAACTAAGATAGAGATCAGTCACTCGTTGATTTTCTTTTTTATCGGGACTCGATTTTACCCAAACGACACCTTTTCCACAGGGACTGATGTCAAAACTAGTGGCAGATTCTTGATTCAAAACATCGTCAATGGTCCAGGTTTTAGGATCATTCATCTTCTCTTCATTAGCAAAAACTAAAACCGACAATAAAAATGATCCTAGTATCAGCATCCCGAGAAATCTTCTTTTCATCATACCTTTTCCCTTAGATTTTGGCAGATATGACTGATTTTTAAAACTAAGGGGATGAGAATAAATAAAATGTATTTGCGTGTTACTTTAAGGTCTAATAAAAATAATAGTGGAACAATTTTAAGAATTCCAATTAATTTTTTCTTATCACCCCTGAATTAATGAACAATTCGATGGGAGAAATTGCTCGGCTCGTGGTTTGAATATAGTCAAAACAAATTAATTAATCAAGTATTTTTAATGAGGAGATCTATGGCAAAAGGGCTAAATTTCAAATTACAATATTATTATTTTTTTTACTTAATTTTGAATAGTTGGTAAAAAAGCTTGACAATTACATTTTTTTTTCGTATATTTAGGGTACATTATTACCCCCTATTAAGAATGTTATGAGAAAATTAATTACTGAAACACAAGAAAAAGTTTTGCAAACGATTATTAGTTTTGTTGATGAAAGAGGATTCCCACCGACGATAAGAGAAATCATGAGTCTAATGGGTTATTCCTCGGTTAATAATGTTCAAAGAATCCTAAGTGTATTAGAAATAAAGGGATATATCAATCGAAATTTAAGAGGCGGTGCCCGTTGTATCGAAGTTATTAATCGTCATACTTCTTCAAAAGAACATGAGAAAAAAATACCCATACTGGGTACAGTAGCCGCGGGTTCTCCGTTATTTGCTGAGCAAAATATCGAGGGTAATATGACGCTTGATCCTCAGTTAACAGGGATTCATGCCGATTTTATCCTGAGAGTATCTGGAGACAGCATGAAGGATGCTTATATTAATGACAAAGATTTGATTCTTGTCAGGCAAACGAATTTTCCAAAAAATAATGATATTATCGTCGCACTATTAGATGAAGAAGCAACGGTGAAAAGATTTTTTTTGGAACAAGATCATATTCGACTTCAACCGGAGAATCCAGACTATCAATCAATTATTATTAGTAAAAATGATCTTTATTTTAAAGTATTAGGAAAAGTCGTGGCGATTATTCATAAATTATAAAATAGGGTACATGATTACCCGAAATTAGGAGGCAAGTTTATGAAAAAGCAATATAAGAATTTGGCAGATTGGAAAAAACAATGGCTGCAATCAACTGATCTAAAAGCTCTGAAAAAGTCTTTGAATCACATTGATAAATTATACGAAGAAGTTCGGAATTCTATTGGGCGCGTGCTTATGTCCATGGAAATGATTGAAATTCAAGAAATCCTTGAAAATCGAATCGAAGAACTTACCGCTCACCAAAAATCGAATAAAGTTGCAGCCTGAAGCTAAAATACTTTAATCATCAAAAGACACACTTTTCCCTTAATATTACTTTCCTCTCTCCCAGGGAAGATTTGGTCCATTCAATCTCCTCGGAGTAGCCCTCTGCCTTAATAGGTAGAGGGCTTTATTTTTATCAATTAATTATTTTTAAGCCTTGAATTTCGACCATCAGCACTTGCGTTTGTTCATAATGAATCATCCGCAATTGTTCATACCGTTTAACCTGATCATCATTGAGCTTTAGTTCATCCTTAAGAAATTACACAACATCCTCTTTTTTAAGTTGATCAAAATACTCAAAGGTTTTTTTAACCACTTGTTCAATGTTATCTTTTCAACTATCATTGTTTATAGAGGATTACTACAACAAAAATTTTTTCGAGTATTGGTGAAAAATCAAAGGCGAAAAAGTTTAAATTGCTTCAATCCATGCAGGAAAGATATTTGACGAAATTACAACATTTCATGGAATGTGAGAAATCCTATTTAATCCCTTAATTGAGCCTAAATGACTCCGCTAAAAAAATGTCGATTTCACCCGGATATTTGTCAGACGTTATTAACAATTCTTGAAACAAAATTTCTTTGATTTAATCAACTAGGATGTCAGAGAAACAGCCCGTGGATTATATTTTTGTCGTTTAGAGATTAAAGTTCTTTTTTCAGGATCCAAGAATGAAATTGTTCTTAGTGAAATAAAACAATGATGGTTTTTGAGGAATAATTCTGTTCAGACATTAAAAATGGGTTGACGAAAAAATAAATTCTGATATTGAATTCCTATCAACACTTTTGATTCGTAGAAACAATATCCAAGAAACATCAGTTATTAACCTGAGTAGAATCTACTTCATGCAGACTCAGATACATATCAAAAAATGTCGGCAGAAGAAGGTTCGCTACCATACTCTCACAGTTGAGGAGCACAACGATACCAATTTTTTGTTCTGGAATAAAACCGATTTCGGCACGGAATCCCTCAACCCATCCGCCATGATAGATTATTCTTGTTCCCGCATAGTCATAAATTCGCCAGCCTAAACCATAATGAGCATCCCGCAACCGATCCCTCCAGCGATATTTTCTCATCTCCGGAGGTGTTTTAATCAAAGGGATTGTGAGGTTTTGAATAATATCAGGAGATATAATTTCAGGCACTCCCCCCATCATAGCTCGTAACCATCTTGCCATGTCTAAAATACTCGCATTCACACCGGCTGAAGGAAGGACTTTATAAAAGGATGGCTTAACTTCCGTAACCATCAGTTCAAAGCTTCGCCGAACATGTGGCATTGCATGATTTGGGGACGCCACGAACGATTCTCGCCCTAAAGAGGCGTCGTCCATGTCCAATGGCTCGAAAATCCGTTCAGTTAATAATTCTTTGTATGTTCTACCTGTTGCTGCTTTAATAATATTACTAATGAGACTATACAATACATTTTGATAACTATAATATCTACCCACAGGACCGATAAGAGAAACCTTGTTAAGCTTTTTAAGTATCTCATCAAAAGGCATATTTTCTTCTAATAAATCAGTATAAGTGTGTTGTGGCAAACCAGATGTATGGCTTAAAATGTGACGAATGGTTAAATTCCTGGTGCTGTATAGATTCTTCAGAGAAAAATTAGGAACATATTTAATGACTCTATCCTGCCATTTTAGGATTCCTTCCTCAACTAAAAGTCCTGTGAGTACTGAAGCAAAGCCTTTCGATACAGAAGCCAGCCGAAAGACGGTGTGGATGTCCACCTTTTCTTGCCTTCCAATTTCTCTTACTCCGAAGCTATTCAAATAAACGATCTTATCATCCTTCACGATTGCCACAGCCGCTCCCGGAGCCTCCTCTTCTTCCAGGGTCTCAATAAAGAAAGCCTCGAACCGATTTATAACATCAATGAGATGGGATGTGCTGTCTGAATGAATTTGAGCAAAAATGAAATTGTAGTGATCATAAAAAATCGATAAACTTATGAATGCAAAAATAGATAGTAGAGACCTTTTCATTGTATTTGTCATCAGAACCTGTTGTCGAAATTCGTTGCTCATTCCCCGAATGAATTTCCGTCTATCAAATAAGTGTTTATACTAAGGGGTTGAAAAAAATAAATTGTAATCTTTGATAACATTTGATTATTGTTTATATGAAAGTTAAGCTAAAACAGAAATGCATTTAATTCATTCTCACCCCCTAAGAGTTTGAATTTATATCACCAGCGGATAGATGAATCCAACTGATATAAAATTTATATTCATTATCTGTTAGGTTCATTGATCCATTTGGATTTATTTTTTCTGTTACCATAGTTAGCCACTTAATGTTCCATGAAATATTCGTGATTGCGGAGATTCTAATTTCTCTAAAAATACATTCAACTCCTCCTGCGTTACTCCATCTATACCCAGTGATCTCTGAACCCAATCATGACATTCCGATCCCCCTGTCACCACCAAGCGATACTTTTCCACCCATTCCAGAAGTAACAGACGATGTTCTTTGGTATGTCCTGGATAATAAACCTTAATACCGTCAATTCCCCCGATTTGAGGATTGAGAAATTCAGGTAATATTTTTTCCACCGGTCTCAATTAGAGGTAAAACCTTGTTATAGCGGCTGTCTCATGGAAATGATCCTGCAGCAGCATGGGCAAAGATACGAAATACATGGTATTTTTTTAACAACGGTGTCAATAATTTCATGTCAATACCAGAAGGGACATGAGCAGGATTATCGTTTCCAATTATTTTATTAATTTGATCTTTATCTTCAATGCCATGCTTTTCTTTCAGCGCCAACGCAAAATGGCGATGGGTGACATTTGAACTGTATGAAACTAATTGTTCAGGTAAAAGATTTCGTTTGAGTATTGCTTGATCTACATCGATCCCAAATACTTCATTGAATTAAAACTATAGCTTTAATCAATCAGTTGAAGGAAAAAAATGACTTTTTACCACCACTTCCTTTCGAGATCGGTGCTTGTTAAAATCTTTTTTCTGGGTTTTGTTTTGTCGTGAAGAAGTAACTAATTTAGATATCTGAGAGATTGTCTTTGAACAAAATAAAATCGCTCTCAATGTCAAAGCTGATAAAATCAAAGTAATAGGTATTATCAATGATAAATCTTAACGATCTTTTAGTTCAGAAAAAAATATTTTTGAAAACCAAATAAAAAAGCCCCTAACCCAATCCGGCAGGGGCTTTTTCATTCATCATTCACTTAACATCATTTATCGATCATCATTCACATTAACTAATCGCTATTTCTTTTGGTTTCGCTTCTTCGCTCTTGGGAATGTTCACCGTCAAAACACCATTTTTATAATTGGCTTTAATGCCGTCAGCTTTTACATGCTTGGGTAAGTAAAAGCTTCTCTGGAATTTTCCATAGCGTCTTTCAATTCTATGGTAGTTCTTATTCTTCTCTTCTTTCTCATGGTTTCTCTCACCAGACAGCGTCAACATATCGTCTTCATAATTGATCTTAATCTCATCTTTCTTCATTCCAGGAATTTCAGCTTTAACTTCATATCCATCTTCTGTCTCGGTAATATCAACGGCAGGAATCCACACGGTATCAGTATTCCAGACATCAAGTCCGAAGTCATTGAAGAAACGATCAATTTCTCGTGGTAACGAGACCAAATTTCGATAAGGATTCCATCTAATCAGTGACATAGCTCAACACCTCCTAATTAATTTTATTCTAATAAATTTTATTCTAAAATTTATTTAATTATTTTTTCTAACTTCGCTCTATATTTGGGCAAACCTTGTGCCAAAAATCAAATATGTATTTAATTGATTATATTTACAAAGGTTAAGCCATGGATTTTAGAACCATCTTTTAGGCTAAAAAATTTAATTTATACTGACAATATGACAGTCTCAAGCCATGAGTCTGTCAATGATATAAAATGAACGTACGTATAAAGCACCCAGAAAATATAGA